>ERZ1643249.38-NODE-38-length-219551-cov-17.395957_pt1 | contig 219551 bp, 188 predicted proteins | sample MGYA00579263_ERZ1643249 | MGnify/ENA primary metagenome ERZ1643249 (study PRJEB29033, sample SAMEA4952264) | chicken gut metagenome | biome: Broiler Chicken; feature: Gastrointestinal Tract; material: Caecum | place: Ireland | collected 2018 | study: Broiler...
TAGAGCACTTGACTTTTAATCAAGTTGTCCGGGGTTCGAATCCCCGATGCTTCATAAGTAGAGAACATAGCGGATCTGCAATGTTCTCTATTTTTTTTTACATTTTTATAGTATAATGAGCAGGTCAATATCAGTAACAAAAAAAGGCAGTTCTGCAAATGCCCGAAGGGGAGTTCGGGAAGACTGCCGTCAATAAGGGAGGCAAAAGATGAGTTCTTCAAACAAAAACAGAAATACCCGAAGTGAAAGAATGAGAAGGCGCAGAAGAAAAAAGAGGATTATCCGAGGCGGATTGATCCTGGCCCTGATCCTGGCAGCCGCCATAGTGCTGGTGATTGCTCTGGGAGGAAAACAGGAAGAGGGCACGGACAGTTCTTCCGATGAAAATATTACAATTTCTCAGTCTGTTCCGGAGGAGAAGGAGGATCCCGTACCCACGGATACCCCCGCGCCCACGCCGGAGCCCCTGGAAATTTCCACGGAAGGACTTCACAGCGACTACGCCCTGCTTCTGAGGCTCAGGGATGACGCGGTGCTCATGGATAAAGCGGGTACCGAGCAGATGTATCCGGCTTCCATGACCAAGATCATGACGGCGCTGCTGGCCATTGAGAATCTTCCGAATCTGGACGAACAGATTACAGTGACGGCGGAAGAGATTAATCCCGCTTATGAGTTGGGAGCGTCCATGGCGGGATTTAACGCGGGAGAGACGGTGACAGTGCGGGATCTTCTGTACGGCGTGCTGCTGCCCTCCGGCGCGGAGGCCTGCGCGGCTCTGGCGGACCGGGTGGCAGGTTCTGAGACAGCCTTCGTGGATCTGATGAATCAAAAGGCCCAGGAACTGGGAATGGAAAATACGCATTTTGTGACAGTATCCGGTCTGCATGATCCCAACCACTATACTACCTGCTATGATATCGCCATACTTTTGAAATACGCGATCCAGAACGAGACATTCCGCACGATCTTTACCACTCCCTCCTATACTACAAGCGCTACGGAGGATCATCCCCAGGGGATTGCTTTTGGGAGTACTATGTTTGCCCAGCTGGGGGGCGATCCGAAGCTGGACAACGGGGGAGTCATCGAAGGAGGAAAGACCGGCACGGAGGATGCGGCAGGACACTGTCTGGCAAGCCTTGCCCTGATTGACGGGGAGGAGTACATACTGGTGACGGGACACGCTCCGGACAGTCCGGACGGAACTCCCTATATTATCGCGGATGCCCGCTATGTATATAATCAGTTGTAATCGGTCTGAGGAAAGGAAAGAAAAAAGTTGGCAATCGAAAAAGTAAGGGAATACTTGAAACAGTACGGAAGAGAAAAGGATATCAGAGAATTTGACGCCTCCAGCGCCACGGTGGAGCTGGCCGCGGAGGCGGTGGGAGTAGAACCGGCCCGCATCGCCAAGACCCTTTCTTTCTGCGGCAGGGAAGAGGGAAGCTGTATTCTGGTGGTGACAGCCGGGGACAGAAAAGTGGATAACAGTAAGTTTAAACATTTTTTCGGCATGAAGGCAAAAATGCCCAAGGGGGAGGAAGTGGAAGCGTTGACAGGACATGCCATCGGCGGCGTGTGTCCCTTTGCCAATCCGCCCCGGACAAAGGTGTATCTGGATGAGTCTATGAAACGGTTTCAGACAGTCTTTCCCGCGGCGGGAAGCGCCCATTCGGCCATTGAGCTTACCTGCCAGGAACTGTTTCAGCTGTCAGAAGCGGTAGAATGGGTGGATGTGTGCAAAGAAATTTAAACAGGAGAAAGGGGTAATCGGGTGGACATACAGAACAATCAGAAAGCATTGCTGACGATCCGGGAGGTAAAAAAGGCAGTAATCGGTAAAGACGACTGTATTATAAAGGTGATGACAGCCATCCTGGCAGGAGGACATATTCTGCTGGAGGATATTCCCGGAGTGGGAAAAACTACCATGGCCATGGCCTTCTGCCGGGCCATGGATCTGCAGCAGAAGAGGGTGCAGTTTACGCCGGACGTGCTTCCGGCGGACATTACCGGTTTTTCCATGTATCAGAAAGAGAAGGGAACCTTTGTGTATCAGCCGGGGGCGGCTATGTGCAATCTGCTTCTGGCGGATGAGATTAACCGGACCTCTCCCAAGACTCAGTCCGCTTTGCTGGAGGTGATGGAGGAGGGGCGGGTTTCCGTGGACGGCATCAGCCGTTCTGTGCCGGAGCCTTTTATTGTCATTGCCACGGAAAATCCTTTCGGCAGCGCCGGAACCCAGATGCTTCCGGAATCCCAGGTAGACCGTTTTATGATCTGCATCAGCATGGGATATCCGGACATTCAGTCAGAGATAGAGATCGTCAAGGGAAATGTCAGCCGGAATCCTCTGGCGGAGGTGCAGAGAGTGATGAACGGAGGAGAACTTCTGGAAATGAGGAAAATCGTGGAGAAGATTTTTGTCCACGATGTGCTGTACCAGTATATCGGAAGGCTGGTGCAGACAACCAGAAACCATGAAATGATCGAACTGGGTCTCAGCCCCAGAGGAACGATTTCTATTTCCAGAATGGCCAAGGCCAGAGCGTTTCTTATGGGAAGAACCTATGTGGTCCCGGAGGATATCGCGGATATTTTTCTGGATGTCAGCAGCCACAGGATCCGTCTGAACGCTAAGGCCAGAGTCAGCCATATATCGGCAAAGACGGTATTGGGGCAGATTCTGGCTCAGACGGTGCGGCCTACCCTGCGGAGAAAGTAAAAGTATGAAACGTTTTATATTGTATCTGGCTGCGGTTTTTCTGACAGTCTATATGGCTGTTATTTATAAAAGCAGGATTCTGACTGCCCTGGCGGCCATAGAGGTTCTGATTCCCCTTCCGGTGATGATTCTGGGATTTATAACAGCCAGGCTGCTGCGGGTGGAGCTGTCTGTGCCGGCGGAGGCAGTCAGCCGGAATGATCCGGTAAAAGTCCTGCTGTCTGTGGAGAACCGGTCTGTTTTTCCCATGGTGTACGGGATTGCGGGAATTCAGTGCCAGAACCGGTTCCGGAAGCTGAAAGCTTCCAGAAATATTCTGATCCAGGCGCCGGGACGCAGAAAAATAGAATATCTCTGCCAGTGGACCAGCCAGCACTGCGGAACTCTGGATTTTTCCCTTAAGTATTTGAAAGTTCACGATTATCTGCATCTGATGGTGTTCCGGGTCCGGGTAGATCAATCGGCGGAGGCCGCGGTTCTTCCGGTTCCCGTCCATGTGGAGGTTCCCCTGGAGCATCGGAATCCGATTTCGGAAGACGGGGAAAAATACGATCCTTATAAAAGCGGCGACGACCCTTCAGAGGTATTTGATATCCGGGAATACCGTCAGGGGGACAGATTGTCCCGGATTCACTGGAAGATGACCGCGAAAGAAGAAGAACTGATGGTAAAAGAATACAGCCGGCCTCTGGGAGGAGAGGGAATTTTATGTCTGGATCTTTACCATCCCCAGGCGGACGGCTTCTGGGAAGACGCCGATGAGTATCTGGATCTGCTGGATTCTCTCTGTCTGGCCTTTCTGGAGCGGGGAGAGCGTTTCCGGGTGGTCTGGCAGGAAGGGGAAAGCCAGGGACTCAGGGAACAGAGCGTGGAGTCGGAGGAAGATGTGTACGGCCTGCTGGGCAGTCTTTTTCGGGCACGGCCCTATAAAACAGAATTTTCTGTGGAGGAGAGGTTCACAGAGCAGTGTCCCCAGGCAGCCCCATCCTTTCTGTACCGCCTGGACCTGAAGGGAAAACTCTGGGAAGGAGGAACTCTCTTATGGGAAAAAAGCAGGACAGATCCATACAGCTGACCCGTATAGCCATCCGGGATCCGGGCGGAAAACAGCGGAAGCCTCACCCTCTGGTTTCGCGGTTTCTGAGGCTGCTGTTTTTCCTGACGGGCTGTTTTTCCATTCATCTGTGGTTTGCCACCCTGTTTCAGCTTCCGGTATCTTTGGAATTTCTGGGAATCAGCACTCTGATTCTGGGCATATGGTATTTTATTGCTTTTTTTTCAAAAATAACCCGGCTGATCTGCATTCCCCTTTCCATGGGCATAATGATCTTCGTGCTGGTACGGATGTGGGATGAACTTTACCGGGGAATCGGCCAGATGGTCAACACAGCGTCCCAGTATATTATGGATTATTATTACACGAATCTGGGATTTCTGCCGGTGGAGGCGGATTCCCGCAGCCTTATGACAGCTCTGGTTCTGCTGGAGGCTCTGCTGATGATGCTGCTGGCCCTCTCCGTTCTGGGACGGGGAAAATCCAGGGGACTTCTGGCCGCGGGAGGCGTTCTGCTGTCCATGGGGCTTCTGGTAAACCAGTTTCCCACGCCCGGGGCTGTGCTTTTGTGGATTTTTTCCTATGTCACTCTCTGCAGCATGGAAAGTCCCCTGAAGAATCAGCGGGTGCAGAGATCTCTGGCAGGGGCCGGTTTGGGGATGGCGGTTTTCGCGGCTGCCATGATCCTGGTGGGCTGGTTTCTGATTTCGCCGAAGCTGAATGAGGTGATGACCGCCGGTTATCCGGCAGTCAAGGAATTTCAGGAGCATCTGGAGGACAGAGCCATGGAAATCTTCGGCGGAAGGAGTTCCGGAAGCTGGGAGGGAATGGTTCAGAACGGCGTGCTTTCCAACCGGGCTCCTTCCGGAAAAAACAGAACGGCTCTGTCCATAACAGCGGACGGGCAGCCGGAACAGGCCGTCTACTTGAAAGGATTTATCGGAGCGATTTACCAGGGCACTTACTGGGAGGAGATTTCGGATGAAAATTTCCGCAGGGCTGTGGATGAGTATTATATCTATGGACTGGCTTCTTCCTACTATGAAGAAATAGACTGGACAGAGGTCAGTTACTCCGTGATGCAGCAGTATCTGACGGAGGGACGGTATCAGAGCCATTCCATGACAGCGGAGGAGGATCCCCTGGAGTTTACCATGACTTATGAGGATCCGGGGGGAGAATATGTCTATGCCCCCTATCTCTCCCATCTGGAGGAGGGAAATTTTGAATATTACGGGGACGGAGAGATCCGCAGGGTGGGACAGGATCCGGTGCGGGGAAGCTTTTATCCGGAGATTCCGGAACCTTCCCAGGCAGGCAGGGACGCCTACTATGAGACAGATCCCTCGGCGGCTGCCGCGTATAATCAATATCTGGCGGAAGCATATCTCTATGTGCCAAGCCAGGGTCTGGAAGAACTGAAAAGCTGGTGGAACCGGGAACTCTCAGAATACCAGGAGATCACAGGCCACTATCCCACCCAGGAGGAAACCACGACCCTGATCCGGCAGGCGCTGTCTGAGTGCAGCTACAGTCTGGATCTGGATCCTCTTCCGGAGGGGGAGGATTTTGTGGAATCTTTTGTCCTTCATCAGAAAAGAGGATTCTGCACGCATTTTGCCAGCGCCGCTGTGCTGCTGTACCGGCTGGCGGGATATCCGGCCAGGTATGTAACCGGATACATTGCGCAGCCGGAGGAGTTTGAGGCAGACGGAAACGGAACCTATACCGCGGAAGTGCCCGGAAAGAACGCCCACGCCTGGGCGGAAATCTATCAGGGAGACGGCACCGGCTGGGTGCCGGTGGAGATGACTCCCGGATACACGGAGGAAGAGGAAGTCCCGGTTTCCCCGGAGGAGCAGGAGCCTTCGGCAGCCCCCTCGCCCACGGAAGTTCCGGAGCAGGAGGAAGAGCAGGGCGGAGCGGACGGGCCGGAGCAGGTGAAGGTTTCACCGGGAAAGCTTCCCCCGGCGCTGATTGGCGTTCTGGCAGGAACCGGCGCGGTACTTCTGCTGATTCTGACTGTGATTCTCCGGCGGAATCTGGTGATCCACATGCGTCTGAGAAAATTTAAAAATAAAAACCGGCGCCGGGCGGTGCTGTCCATTGTCCGGGAGGCGGACCGGATGCTCTTTGCCGCCGGATTCCGGACAGAAGGAGAACTTTCTGACAGAGAATACGCCGGGAAGGTACAGGAAGCTTTTCCGGGCCTGGAACGGAAACAGTTCCTGCGGCTCATGGAACTGGGGCAGAGGGCAGCCTACAGCCGGGAGCATATATCTGCAGGAACCGCCGCAGAATGTCTGCGGATTTACGGAGAACTGGAACAGGAACTCAGCCGGGACAGGGGACGCCTCTGGAAATTCCGCTGGCGTTTCATAAAATGCTACCGGTAGCCATATACTGAAATAAGTCTGAGGGGGCCTCTGGCCCCCTCCTTTCGGTGAGGCCCATGAAAGAATTTCTGAAATATCTGCTGGCGGCAGGCCTGCTTCTTTTGTCCCTGCCGGTCCTTCTGACGGCGGTATGTTCCGGAAGGGAAGCGGTAACCCTGGAAAAGGAGACAGATCCGGAAATGCTGCTTCCTTCTATGGTGTACAGAGAAATTCCCAGAGAGGCCCACAGGGAGCTGCTGCGCGCCCAGGCCATTCTGGTTCGGAGCCGGGTCTGCCGTTCCCTTAAGGAGCCGGAGGCCCTGGCCGATCTGCTGCGGGAGAATGTAGAGTATGAGCAGCAGGTTCTCATGGATGAATCCCTGCTGCGCCGGTGCCGGGAGGCGGTTTCGGACACACAGGGGCAGGTGCTTATCTCCGGGGGGACCCTGGTGGAGGGTTCCTGGTTTGTCTGCGGAAACGGAAAGACCAGAAATGGAGCGGAGGCCGCAGGGCAGGAGGAATGCGGCTGGATGGTCAGTGTGGACAGCCCGGCAGATGTGGAGAGTCCGGATTATCTGTCGGAATTTGTCTTTTCAGAGGAGGAGCTGAGAGAGCTGCTGGGAGAGTATCTGGAACACGCGGCTCCGGGGGAGGTATTTCAGCAGATTTTCCCGGGGGGAACCGACAGCGCCGGTTATGTGACAGAAGTTTCCGTAGGGACAGCCCGGCTGTCCGGGGAAAATTTCCGGAAGCGGCTGGGACTGCCCTCTTCCTGTTTTACCATGCAGGAGGGAGAGGACGGCCTGCATTTTCTCTGCCAGGGAAAGGGGCATGGCCTGGGCATGAGCCAGTACGGGGCGGAAAGGATGGCTCAGGAGGGAAAGACCGCGGAAGAAATTTTAAAATATTATTTTCCCAACGCGCAGGTGGGAACTGTATAGATTTTATATTTTCGGACACCATACTAGAAGAAATACAACGAACTGAACGAGGTGACGAATATGAGATCAAAACAGAAAAAAATACGGCTGGCAGTGTCCGGCCTGCTGCTGGCGGCAGTGGTGGGAACCGGGATCTACGCCTATCAGGCGGACCAAAATTATGTGGAGGAGCTGAAAGAGCAGGCTCAGCTTCCGGATGCGGAAGAGGTGGAGGAATTCTGGAAAGACGTGAATACCAGCAGCGCGGAAGCGGACCTGCCTGAGGAAGAGCCGGAGAGTACTCCTGTGCCGGAGGATACTCCGGTTCCGGAGCCCTCCGCAGAGCCGGAAGGGACCAGCCCCGCGGCGGGAAACGCTCTGGTGCCTTCTCTGAGCTTTGATGAGAATACGGTTCTGGCAGCGCCTATGACCGGAACCTCCGGAGAAGTTCTGATCCCCTACAATATGGAGCACACCGTGTATTTTCCCACCCTGGACGCTTACAAGTGCAGCCCCGGCATGGTGATGGCGGCGGAAGTTGGCACTCCGGTAATGGCTGTGGCGGACAGCCTGGTTACTCTGGTGGAAAACGATGAGGAGACAGGATTAACCGTAACCATGGATATGGGGGACGGATACCAGGCGGTGTACGGCCAGCTGAAGGATGTGACGGTGGAGCCGGGACAGCAGGTGGAAGCATCCGCTGTCATCGGGGCGGTGAATGAACCCACCAAATATTATGTGGAGGAGGGAAGCAGCCTGTATTTTGCCATGACAAAGGACGGGCAGCCCATCGACCCTACCCTGTACCTGCCGCCTATGGCGGAATAAAAACTCACAGGAATAAAAAATCCGCGTATTATAGAGAAGGAAGAATTCCGCACCGAAAATACGCAATCGAGAAATTTCACAGGCAGTATGTTCCTATGGGTGAGGTACGTCAGATCGATTGCTTTTTATAAAAACGGAGCTGCTTTTCGCGGCTCCTGTACATACAGAGGCGGAAGATGAATTACACATATATTGTAAAATGCAGGGACAATACCTACTACACCGGCTGGACCAAGGATCTGGACAGGCGTATGAAGGCTCACAACAGCGGAACCGGGGCAAAATATACCCGGAGCCGCAGACCGGTGCGTCTGGTTTACTATGAAGCGTACAGGACAAAAGAAGAAGCCATGCGGCGGGAGAGAGAGATCAAACGGATGTCCAGAAAAGAAAAGGAAAAACTCATCGCCGATGGATGAATGCGCACGGATAAAAAAACCCCAAAGCTGTGAAAGAAAAGTTCCGCAGCTTTGGGGCGCTCTTACTGTAAAATTACAGCTTGATATTTTTAAACAGCTCTCCCAGGGAAGTGGTCAGTTCCTCGGATTTGGGAAGCTTAATATTGCGCAGCTCCTCCTCTTCTCTGGCAGCGGTATCCTCCTCAAGAGCTTTCATGGACAGGCTCAGCTTGCCGTCCTTGACAGCGATAACCTTCACTTTTACGCTGTCGCCCACCTTCAGTACCACGGAGGGATCTTTGATCCGGGTGTGGGAGATCTGAGATACGTGTACCAGGCCGGAAAGACCATTCTCCAGTTTCACAAAAGCTCCGTAGGGCTGCAGGGTCTCTACGGTTCCATCCATCACAGTCCCCACTGCCACAGCGGCGATGCGGGCTTTTTTCTCCTCCTGGGCTTTTTCCCGGAGCAGTTCTCTGGCGGAAAGGATCACCCGTCCTTTTTCCTGATCTACCTCTGTGACCCGCACCTGGATTTCTTTGCCCAGGTATTCGTTGAGATCCGCCACATGGCCCAGAGCCAGGCGGGAAGCGGGGATGAAGCAGCGGATGCCGCCCTGGTTGGAGATTACGCCTTTGTTTACCACTCCGTCCACCGTAACAGTCAGAGGGGTCTTTTCATCCCGATACTGTTTCATTTTTTCCCAGATTTCCTGATCCTCGTCCTTAAATGTGTCAAAGGACTGATCTACCGCTTCTGAGAAGTCGTCCATGGTCAAGTTTTCGTCTGCCATATTATTCACCTCATTTGATTAGATTTTGTGATATACAGTATACCATAGAAAAGTGTTTACCGAAAGAAAAATCAATGCTATGATGAATACAACCCTGAGAATTGCCCGAAAGAGAGGGAAAACATGAAAAGAGAGAATAAGGTCTATATTATCGGCCATAAAAATCCAGATACGGATTCCATCTGCTCGGCCATTGCCTACGCGGATATCAAAAACCGCACGGAAAAGGGCACCTTTGTGGCAAAGCGGGCGGGACAGATCAATGAAGAGACAGAATATGTGCTGAAGCGTTTCGGTGTCCGGGCGCCCGGATATCTTTCCGACGCGGGAACCCAGGTGCGGGAGATTGAGATTCACGAGGTGAAAGGGGTTCCGGGAACTATTTCCGTGAAAAAGGCCTGGGAATCCATGAGAGAGCAGAATGTGGTCACCCTTCCCATCACCACGGAGGATGAGTGCCTGGAAGGGCTCATCACCGTCAGCGATATCGCCAAATCCTATATGGATGCCTACGACAGCAGCGTTATGTCCCAGGCCAAAACCCAGTACCGCAGCATCGCGGAGACACTGGACGGATCCGTGATCGTGGGAAATGAGCACGGCTACTTTGTCAAGGGCCGGGTAGTCATCGGAGCCTTTCATCCGGATACCATGGAAAATTATATCCACCAGGACGATCTGGTGATTCTGGGAAACCGGGCGGAGGATCAGCTCTGCGCCATTGAGATGAACGCCAGCTGCCTGGTAGTGGGGCTGGGAGCCAAGGTTTCCCGGACCATTCAGAAGCTGGCGGAGGAAATGAGCTGCGTCATCATCAGCACCCCCCATGACACTTATACCATCGCCAGGCTGATCAATCAGTCCATTCCCATCAAACATCTGATGACCAGGGAGAATATTATTTATTTCCATACCAGCGATATGGTGGATACCATCAAGGAAGTCATGAAAAAAAGCCGCCACAGAGATTATCCTATTCTCAACAAAAAGGGAAAGTATATCGGAACCATCTCCCGCAGGAATCTGATCAGCAGCCGGAAAAAGCAGCTGATCCTGGTGGATCACAACGAGAAATCCCAGGCGGTGGACAACATTGACGAAGCGGAGATCCTGGAGATTATCGATCATCACCGCCTGGGTTCCCTGGAGACTGTGTCCCCGGTGATGTTCCGGAATCAGCCGGTGGGCTGCACGGGAACCATTATGTACCAGATCTATCAGGAGAGAAATCTGGATATTCCCCAGAACATTGCGGGACTTTTGTGCGCGGCCATTATTTCCGACACTCTGATGTTCCGCTCTCCCACCTGCACTCCGGCGGACCAGGCGGCGGCGGAGGCTCTGGCAAAGATCGCCGGCATCGATATCCAGGAATTCGCCACGGAAATGTTCCACGCCGGCAGCAATCTCCGGGACAAATCCGCGGAGGAGATTTTCTATCAGGATTTCAAGAAGTTTATTATGGAGGATGTTACCTTCGGCGTAGGCCAGATTAATTCCATGGACGCCGAGGAGCTGACCGCCATCCGCCAGCATCTGCTGCCCCACCTGAAGAGCGAGTGCGGCAAGCACGGTATTCAGATGGTCTTCTTTATGCTTACCAATATTATCGATGAGTCTACGGAACTGCTCTATTACGGAGATCAGGCAAAAGAGCTGATCCAGGCGGCATTTCCGGTGGAGGCAGATGATAAGAGCTGCGTGCTGCCGGGGGTGGTATCCAGAAAGAAGCAGCTGATTCCCGCCTTTATGACGGCCCTTCAGCAGAGGTAGCGCCATGGGGAAACAGAAATGGAAGCCGGGAAATATGCTGTATCCTCTGCCGGCAGTGCTGGTGACGGCGGCCGACAGCCAGGGCCGGGCCAATGTGTTTACCGCGGCCTGGACAGGCACTGTCTGCACCAATCCTCCCATGGTATATATTTCCGTGCGGCCGGAGCGGTTCTCCCATCACATGATCCTGGAGACGGGAGAATTTGTTTTAAACCTGACCACGGAGAGAATGGCTTACGCGGTGGATTACTGCGGGGTAAAGTCCGGCAGGGATGTGGATAAATTTCAGAAATTGAAGCTTCAGACGGAACCGGCGTCGGAAGTGGGGGTTCCCATGATTAAAGATGCACCGGTCTGCATAGAATGCCGGGTGACGGAAGTGAAGCATTTGGGTTCTCACGACCTGTTTCTTGCAAAAGTGCTGGCAGTCCACACGGAGGAAGCCTACCTGGACCGGAAGGGAAGACTGCGGCTGCAGGATGCGGGAATGCTGGCTTATTCTCATGGAGAATACTACGGATTGGGGAAAAAACTGGGAACCTTCGGCTTCAGCGTCAGGCGCAGAAAAACCGGAAAATGAAAGTCCTAAAATTCAATCTTGCATATTAAGCAGGCGCATGATATAATGCAACAGTGATTAAAGATACAAAAATTTAAGGCGATCAAAGGAGGAAACCAAAAATGTCTTATGTAGATGAGGTCATCGAGCGGGTTGTCACCAAAAATCCCAGCGAGCCGGAATTCCATCAGGCTGTCAAAGAAGTGCTGGAATCTCTTCGTCCGGTGATTGAGAAGAATGAAGAAAAATACAGAAAACTGGCTATCCTGGAGCGTCTGGTTGAGCCGGACCGTCAGGTGAAATTCCGTGTTCCCTGGGTGGACGATAAGGGCCAGGTTCAGGTAAACACCGGATACAGAGTACAGTTTAACAGTGCCATCGGACCTTACAAAGGAGGACTGCGTTTCCATCCTTCCGTAAACCTTGGAATTATCAAGTTCCTGGGATTTGAGCAGATTTTCAAAAATTCCCTGACCGGACTGCCCATCGGCGGCGGCAAGGGCGGCTCTGATTTCGATCCCAAGGGCAAATCCGACCGGGAAGTTATGGCCTTCTGCCAGAGCTTTATGACGGAGCTGCAGAGACATATCGGACCCAACACTGACGTTCCCGCAGGCGATATCGGCGTGGGCGGCAGAGAGATCGGATATATGTTCGGACAGTATAAGAGAATCCGCGACGCTTATGAGGGCGTTCTCACCGGAAAAGGCCTGACCTTCGGCGGATCTCTGGCAAGAACCGAGGCTACCGGATACGGCCTGCTGTACCTGACTGAGGAGCTGCTGAAGCTCAACGGCATCGAGCTGGCCGGAAAGACCTGCTGTGTTTCCGGATCCGGAAATGTTGCCATCTACGCTATCGAGAAAGCTCATCAGCTGGGAGCCAAGGTGGTGACCTGCTCTGACTCCAACGGCTGGGTATACGATCCGGAAGGCATCGATGTAGCCGCTCTGAAAGAGATCAAAGAGGTAAACCGGGCAAGACTGACCGAGTACAAGAAGTATCGTCCCAACTCCGAGTACCATGAGGGCAGAGGCGTATGGTCCATTAAATGTGATATCGCGCTTCCCTGCGCGACTCAGAATGAGCTGCACCTGGATGACGCTAAGATGCTGGTGGAGAACGGTGTCCTGGCAGTCTGCGAGGGAGCCAACATGCCCACCACTCTGGAAGCAACCGCTTACCTGCAGGAGCACAAAGTGATCTTTGCTCCCGGAAAAGCGGCCAACGCAGGCGGCGTTGCCACTTCCGCTCTGGAAATGTGCCAGAACAGCGAGCGCCTCAGCTGGAGCTTTGAGGAGGTTGACAGCAAGCTGAAACAGATCATGATCAACATCACTCATAACATGGATGAGGCTGCCAAAGAGTTCGGCTTTGAGGGCAACTACGTAGTGGGAGCCAATATCGCCGGCTTCAAGAAGGTAGTAGACGCCATGATCGCCCAGGGCGTATGCTGATGAGGTCACAGAAGACACTGTCATGAAAAATTTACCGGCAGATGAACATGGAAACGTGTTCATCTGCCGTTTCTGCGGTATGGAGAATATGAAAGAACATTACGGGAAAAACTGTATCATACTCATCGGTATGCCGGGGGTGGGAAAAAGTACCATCGGAGTAATCCTGGCCAAGGAGCTGGGCATGCAGTTTCTGGATTCGGATCTGCTGATCCAGAAACAGGAGAAAAAGCTTCTGCGGGAGATTATCGAGGAAAAAGGGGTGAAGGGATTTCTGGAGATTGAAAACCGGGTCAACGCCTCCATCCGGGCGGAAAACACCGTAATTGCCACCGGGGGCAGCGCGGTATACGGCAGGGAAGCCATGGAACATCTGAAAACTCTGGGAACTGTAGTCTATCTGCGGCTGCCTTATCCGAAACTCAGGCGGAGGCTCCACAATCTGAAAGGCCGGGGAGTGGTGCTGAAGGAAGGGCAGAGCTTCCGGGAACTTTTTCAGGAGAGAAGCCGTCTGTATGAGAAATACGCGGACGTAATCATTGAAGAAGAAAACAGGGACATCGAGGCCACATTGAAAGAAATCCTTAATTTTTATTTACAAAACCATTGAGATGGGTTAATATAGTAAAAGTCCATTGGGGTTATTATAAAAAAAATTCGAGGTGGAACATGGAACAGTATGTTATAAAAGGAGGAAATCCTCTTGTCGGTGAAGTGGAAATCGGGGGAGCGAAAAACGCTGCACTGGCAATACTGACAGCTGCCATCATGACAGATGAATCTGTTCTGATAGAGAATATACCGGACGTTAGCGACATCAATGTACTGTTAGAGGCAATTTCCGTTATCGGAGCTATAGTAGAGCGGATCGACCGCCATACGGTGCGGATCAGCGGCGCCACCATTGGTTCCGTCAGTGTGGACTATGAATTTATCAAGAAAATCCGGGCTTCCTATTATCTGCTGGGTGCTCTGCTCGGCAAGTATAAGAAGGCGGAGGTGCCTCTGCCCGGGGGCTGCAACATCGGCAGCCGTCCCATTGACCAGCATCTGAAGGGTTTCCGGGCTCTGGGAGCCAGGGTCAGCATCGTCAACGGATCCATTGTGGCTTCCGCGGACAACCTGCGGGGGGCGCATATTTTTCTGGACATGGTGTCGGTGGGAGCTACCATCAATATTATGATGGCCGCCTGTATGGCCCGGGGAAATACCATCATTGAGAACGCGGCCAGAGAGCCCCATGTGGTGGACGCGGCCAACTTCCTCAACAGCATGGGAGCCAATATCAAAGGAGCCGGCACAGATGTAATCCGGATCCGGGGCGTGGAATCCCTGCACAGCAGCAATTATTCCATTGTGCCGGATATGATCGAGGCGGGAACCTACATGTTTGCCGCAGCGGCCACCCGGGGGGATGTGCTGGTAAAAGATGTGATTCCCAAACATCTGGAAGCCATGACCGCCAAGCTGCAGGAGATCGGCTGTGAGGTGGAGGAGTTTGACGACGCGGTGCGGGTATCCGCCAGGGGAAGACTGGGACGGACCCATGTGAAAACTCTGCCCTATCCGGGATTTCCCACGGATATGCAGCCCCAGATCAGCGTGACGCTGGCTCTGGCCAAAGGTACCAGCATTGTGACGGAGAGTATTTTTGAAAACCGTTTTAAATATGTGGACGAGCTTGCCCGTATGGGAGCCAATATTAAAGTAGAGGGAAACACCGCCATCATCGACGGCACGGAGAAGCTTACCGGCGCCAGAATTTCCGCTCCGGATCTGCGGGCGGGAGCCGCTCTGGTGATTGCCGGGCTGGCCGGCGAGGGAATCACGGTGGTAGATGACATTGTTTATATCCAGAGAGGATACGAGGACTTTGACGCGAAGCTCCGCGCTCTGGGCGCGGAGATCGAGAAGGTTTCCAGTGAGAAGGAGATCCAGAAGTTCCGCATGCGGGTGGGCTGAGACCTGCCGTACCGGAAAAGCTGCGGCTATAGCAACAGAATTTGTACACATAGGAGAAAATGCGAAGCTATTTATATAGTAAGCATTTTCTTTTTTTGTGAAATTTGTCCGAAAAAACGGTGAAAAAGTCAGCGCGGAGAGAAAATCAGAAAAAATTCAACAAAGAGCCGAAAATATTCGATTGACTAAAATTTTCCATGGATGTAAGGTTAATGTATATTATGCGGTAACTGTCTGCAAGTCCTGATATTTCCGGATTTCCGGCCGCTGCCGCGTAAAAATAAAAAGAAAGGAAGGAGAATATGAAGAAGCAATTCAAAAGCGCGGCGGCGATCACGCTGGCCGCGGCCATGACACTGTCATTGGTGCCATGGACAGAGCCGGTGCGTACAGAAGCGGCGGATCTGCCGGAAGTTACTGCTCACTACGATATGTCCCACAGCGGAAATCAGCTGCTGGACGTATCCGGAAATGACAGAAATGCCATTCTGTACAACACCCAGGACAGTGACTTCAAGTCCGGGGAAGGCGCCAACGTACTGCAGTTTGTCAACCGGCAGTACGCGGACCTGCCTCAGGGGCTGGTGACGGGAACGGACAATGATTTTACCGTTGAGATCACCCTGTCCACAGAAACCCAGGCTGCTCAGTGGGCCTGGTGCATCGGCCAGGGCATCGGAACCTGGGCCGGAAATGACGTAGGAAACTATGTATTTGTCAACCCGAAGGGAGCTCCGGGAGACCGGGGAGGAGAAATCCTGTCCGGCATCAAGGTGGGCTCACCCCAGTCAGATGAGGTAAGACTTCCCTCCCCCGCCAAGGATCTGGGCAGCGATTACAGCACCATTACCCTGGTAGGTGAGGACAACACTCTGACCCTGTACCTGGACGGAGAGGAGATTGCAGAGACAGAACACCCGTATTCTATGGCGGATATTATCCCTGAGGGAGACGTTCTGGGATACATCGGCAAATCCCTCTGGGAGCCGGACGCTCTGCTGACCGCCAATGTGGGAGATATGAAGTTCTACGATGATGCTCTGAATGCGGAGCAGGTCAGCGCCAGCATGCCCACAGAGAGCGATAAGGCGGCTATGAAAGCCGCGGAGACCGGCACGCCTCTGCCTACGGATACGCCGGAACCTTCAGCGGAGCCTACGGGAACCCCCGGAGACACAACTCTGCTGGCGGCTTACGATATGTCCCATGAGGGCGATACCCTGAAGGATGTATCCGGAAACGGCAATGACGCGGTTCTCTACGGCACGGAGGAGGAAGATTTCTACTCCAGCGGTGAGACAGACGTCTGGAAACTGTCCAATGACGGCTACGCGGAACTTCCGGCTTCCATTTCGGAAGACCTGGGAGGCAGCGTGGACTTTACGGTTCAGGCGACTCTGACCACCCAGACCTCCGCGGCCCACTGGCTGTTCACCATCGGCGATGGAGTGGGAACCTGGAACGCGAAGAACGTAGGAAACTATATCTTTGTGAATCCCAGCGCCAGCGAAAAGGGCGGCAATTTCCTGGCTGCCATCAAAACCGGAACCGGCAATGAATGGAAAGAAAGCCGGTTCAATGACAGCAGCACCGGCATGGGGGATGTAAACGGCTACGGCACCGTTACCCTCACCGGCCAGGGCGGAAATCTGAAGCTGTACCTGGACGGAGAGCTGGTAAGCTCTGCCTCCCAGGACAAGACCATCCAGGATGTGCTGCCGGACAACATTTTCGGCTATATCGGAAAATCCCTCTATGAGCCGGACGCTCTGCTGACCGCCAATCTGGCGGATTTCCGGATTTACTCCGGAGCCATGAGCCAGGAGGAGATCCAGGCGGGACTGCCCGGCGCGGAAGAGAAGAACACCCTGTTTCTGGCAGATGTGCTGGAGACGGTAAAGGGAGCCAATGAAAGCCTGGAGGCGGTGAAAGAGAATCTTTCCCTGCCGGAAAAAATTGATAATGTAGAGATTTCCTGGGGCCAGTGGGATCAGTCCGTGATTGCGGCGGACGGAACCGTAACCGCTCCTACGGATCAGGAAACTGTGGTGTCCATCCCCTTCACCTACGAACTGGGAGGCTCCACCTACGAGGAAACGATTGAGGCCACTGTTCCCCCTGTAAACGCGGAGGAGGAAGTAAAAGAGGCGCTTGCTTCCATTGACATCCCCAACAAGGATGACGTAAGAGGAAACATTACGCTTCCGGAAACAAGCGAAAACGGCCTGGCTATTACCTGGACCACGGATCATTCAGAGATCGTCAACGTAGAAGCTGTGGAAAACGAGGGCTATGACCCCACTCCCGCAGGTACGGTTACCCGGCCGGAGAAAGATACGGTTGTGACTATGACCGCTTCTGTGACCATGGAGGATGTGACTGAAACAAAAGAAATCCCCATCACCGTTAAGGCGGCTCCGGCGGAAATTTCTGATTCTGACTACACCGACTATTTCTTTGCTTACTTTGCAGGCGAGGGATATTCGGATGGCGAGCAGATCTATTTCGCCTCCAGCCAGGACGGACTGAACTGGGACGACCTGAACAACAATGAGCCGGTGCTTACCTCCACGCTGGGAGAGAAGGGCGTCCGGGATCCATTCATTATCCGTTCTCCGGAAGGAGATAAGTTCTATCTCATCGCCACAGATCTGAAGATCAACGGCGGAAACGGATGGGACGCGGCACAGAATAACGGAAGTCAGTCCCTGATGGTCTGGGAGTCCAACGACCTGATTCACTGGTCTGACCAGAGAATGGTGGAAGTATCCGCGGAGATTGGCGCGGGATGTACCTGGGCTCCGGAAGCTACCTACGATCCCATGACAGGAGAGTACGTAGTATACTGGGCTTCAAGAACACCGGCGGTCGACAGCAAACAGCGGGTTTATTACGCGAAGACCAGAGACTTCTATACTTTCACAGAGCCGGAAGTATTCATCGACTATGATGAGTCCAGCATCGACACTACCATCATCAAGGGTGATGACGGCTATTACTACCGGTACACCAAGAATGAGGGCGGCGCCACCAATGATCTGGGAGCTCTGACCAAGACAGTATTTGTGGAAAGATCACAGACGCTTCTGGGAGAGTGGGAGCATATTCCTTCCGATTCCCTGAACGCCAACCAGTGGGTGGAAGGCCCCACCATCTTCAAACTCAACGAGGATGATGCCACAGACACCCAGAAGTACTGCCTGCTGGTAGACAACTACGGCGGCGGCGGCTACTATCCGCTGACTACCGATGATCTGTCTGACGGCGTATTCAGCAGACCGGATACTGCTTACAAAATGCCCAGCCGGGCACGGCACGGCACGCCCATCCGGGTGACCGCCGAGGAGTACCAGGCAATTATGGCCGCCTACTCCGCTCCGGAAGAGGTGAATGCCGCCACGGAAGCAGGAACAGCGCCGGAGCTTCCGGATACGGTTACTGTAGATCTCGGAGATGAGAAAGTCGAGAAAGCAGTCACCTGGAATCTGGAGGGAGTATCCTTTGACGGCGAACCCTTCAGCACTGTCACTGTAAAAGGTACGGTAGAAGGCAGCACGTATGAAGCAACTGCCAATGTACGGATTCTTCCTCAGAATCTGGAGTACATGATCGACTGCAACAATCCGGAGTCTGCCACCTGGGCGGCAGCTATGGAGCTGACCGGCGGCCTTCTGAACGGAGAAGCCGCGGACCAGGCCAAGACCGACAGCAATACCTGGGGTTACACCAGCACGGTGGGATCCTCGGATCCCGCGGATATCACCGGTTACAGCCAGAACGATATCAACAACCCCTATGCCGGCGGCTGGTGGGCACGGGGAGGCAAGAACGTTGCCTATGAGATCACCCTTCCCGCCGGAGAGCACACCATTATGCTGGGCTGCAACGGCTGGTGGAACAGGGGGCGGCAGATGGATATCTTCTATTCCGTCAATGGCGGAGCGGAAGAAAAACTCTGTGACCTGGACGCGGTAGCCAATACGGGCGTGTACGCATCCGGCACCATTACCCTGGAGGAAGAGGCGGTTGTAACTCTGACCGTTAAGAAAGCGGACGGCAACGATCCCATCCTCAGCTGGATCGCCGTAAGCGGCACACCGGAAGAGCCGGTAGTCAGCACTCCGCTGCTGGCGGAATTCACTTTCAATACCGAGGCTTCTGACGGCGTATTTACCGGCAGCAGCCGCACAGACGCGGTGGCCAATGTAAACGGCTCTGTTTCCATTCAGGACAAGCTGGGAAGCGACAAAGCTCTCTATCTGGACGGAACCGCCGATAATTACCTGAGCCTGACCAAGAAGGACGGCTCCAGCCTGCTGACCGGCAAAGAGGAGATCACCATCTCCTTTGACACAAAGCGCGCGAGAACCGCGACCAACTGGATTTTCTACGCCGCGCCCGACGACAGCACACAGACTTATAACAGCGAGCACTATTTCGCCTGCTATTCCTCCGGAGATCCCGGCATCCGGGTAGAGCGCTACAACAACTCCGGATCAAGATCCGAGGCCATTCTCGGAACAGCGGGAGCAAACTGGGTGCATGTGGACGTGGTGGTATCCGCGGACGCTACCTCTCTGTATATCAATGGAGAACTGGCGGATACGGTAGACAGCGAGTATTCCATTGGGGAGATTCTGGGAGACAGCAGCATCTTCTATCTTGGCAAGGCCAACTGGGGAAGCGGCGAGTACGCCAACTGCTGGGTTGACAACTTCCGGATTTATGACGGCATGCTTTCAGAAGATGATATTGCTGCTCAGTACAGCGTCTTCGCGGAGCAGATGTTCTGGGACGGCGTCAGCCTGCCCACTGAGCCCATCAAGGGCGATCTGGATCTGCCTGAGACAAATACAGCAGGGGATACTGTGACCTGGACCTCCGGCAATCCGGACATCCTTGCCGATGACGGAACGCTTGTATCCCAGCCCGCTGAGGATACAGAGGTTGTTATGACTGCAGAGATCAGCGGACAGAAAAAAGAGTTCACGGTAACTGTGGCAGGATTAAGTTCACTGCTTCAGGAAGCGGCGGACGCTCTGACCATTGAGAACGCGGACGATGTGAGAGGCAACCTGGCTCTTGTAAAAGAGGGCGAGAACGGAACAACGATCAACTGGACGTCTGGTAATACCGATGTTGTTACAGACGAGCCCATGAACGAAGACAGTCTGTACGACGGCGGCGAGGTAACCCGCCCGGCGGCAGGAGAAGAAGCAGTGAAGGTTACTTTGACTGCGGAAATCAGCCTGAAGGGACAGACGACAGAGAAAACCTTTGAGGTAACGGTACAGCCTATGCCGGAAGATCTGGATACGGACTATACGGCAGGCTATCTGTGGACCAACTTTGACGCCTCCGGCGGCTATGAGAAGATTTTCTTCGGCTACAGTGAAGACGGTCTTACCTGGAGCAAGCTGAACAAAGACGCCTACGGCAATGCCCAGCCGGTGCTGGTGAATGACGCCGAGGGCAGCGACCTGGGAGTCAGAGATCCCCACATCATCCGCTCCGCGGAGGGAGACCGCTACTGGATCCTGGGCACCGACCTTCACGCGGAAGGCGGCGGAGCAGGCGGCAGCGGCTGGGATCAGCAGAACGCCAGCCAGAACATTGTGGTCTGGGAGTCCAACGACCTGGTGAACTGGAGCGAGCCTAAACTGGTATACTCCGGATTTGAAAATGCCGGCTGTGTATGGGCGCCGGAAGCTATCTATGATGAGACTACCGGTGACTATCTGGTATATTGGTCCGCCAGGGATAAGTCCCAGAACGGAACCGATGACAACGCTCTGCGGGTTTATGTCTGCAGAACCAGAGACTTTAATACCTTCTCTGAACCCAAGGTATGGCTCAGCGAAGATCAGGAAAACGGCGCTGAGACAAATATTATTGACTCCACCATCGTGCAGGGAGACGACGGCAGATATTACCGCTTCTCCACCTCCGACTGGAATACGGTGCTGGATGTCAGCGATACGCTGGATGCGGATGATGTGTTTGACGTGAGCGTGGACGCGGACAAGAGTACGCCTAACGGCAGCTGGACCCGTCTGATTAAGCGCGGCGAACATGGAAGCGCGGGATTTACCAGTGTAGAGGGCCTTACCGCTTATCAGCTTCCGGACGGAAGATGGTGTGTAATGGGCGATAACCAGGGATATCGGGCATTTGTGACAGATGATCTGGCATCAGCAGAATTCGAGCCCACGCAGGTAAGTTTCGTGGACGGCAGATTCCGCCACGGCACTGTTATGCGGCTGTCCAAGGCAGAGCAGGCAAGATTGCTGGAAGCTTACGGCGAACAGAGCCAGGAGCCGGAGAATCCGGAAACCGAGGCAGAAGAGCCTGTACTGGAGTACACCTTTGAAGAGGTTGCGGACAATGTGGTCAAAGACACCGGCGCCGGAAATGACACCGCGGACGATGGTACCATCTTCGGAAACGCGAAAGTTGTCTATGATGAGGAAAAAGGCAGCAACGTGCTGCAGCTGGATGGAAGCAGCGGCGGCTACGCGCAGCTTCCCACCGGATTCTTTGACGGAAGAGATACCATGTCCATTTCCATGGATGTGAAATCCAACCTGGGATCCGGAAACTTCTTTACCTTTACATATGGAAAGGACAGCACAAGCTATGACTTCCTCCGTGTCAGAGGCACAGAGGTGCGGAACGCCATTACCACTGCCGGCTGGCAGAATGAGCGGGAAGTGAAGGGAACAGGAGCAGTCACAGGCACATGGCAGAAGATCGATCTGGTTATCGATGGAGTCACCATGAAGCTGTATATCGACGGACTGCTTGTTTCCGAAAATGACAATACCGGCATCACCACCTCCAACTTTGGAGCAGGAGTGATTTCCTACCTTGGAAAATCCTTCTACGATGACCCGTATTTCAACGGAAGCTTTGACAATGTCCGGGTTTACAACCGGGCTCTCACCGAGGAAGAGATCGTGGAGGCTGCTCTGGCAGACGAGAACGTAGCTCTTCTGAAGAACGCGGTGATCGGAACCGTACCGGAAGATCCGGCCGGCACCATGGGCACGGATTACCACACGGCTGTAACTACTAAACTGGACGCTGAGAAGAAAGAGATCACTTCTTATATTAGAAAGAACGCGGATCTTACGGCTGTTCCGGTGGAGTTCAGCGCACTTGGTTCCACCACTGAGATCAAAGTAAACGGAGAAGTATTTGAGAATGGTTCAACCCTGGACCTGAGCCGGGACGCGGAAGTGACCCTGACCTTCGGAGACAGAACCGAAACCTGGACTCTGAAGACACCGGCCATTGCCTACAATCCGGTGCTTCCGGGACAGTATTCGGATCCGGACATCGACTTCCTGGACGGCAAGTACTGGATGTACACCACTACAGACGGATATTCCGGATGGAGCGGCACAGTATTCCATGCATGGTCTTCTGAGGATATGAGAAACTGGACCGACGAGGGCATCATCCTGGATCTGGCCAACGACAATCCGGGACTCAATGACCAGGGCGTGCAGATCGAGGCTTCCGACTGGGCAGTGGGAAGCGCCTGGGCACCCAGCATTGAGGAGAAGAACGGCAAGTATTACTTCTACTACTGCGGTAAATTCTCCAACGGAGAATCTGCCATCGGCGTTGCCGTCGCGGACAATCCGGCAGGACCTTATACCGACAAGGGCGAGGCCCTGATGACGGTTTCCATGTGCCGCAATGCGGGAGTGAACATGGGACAGGCCATTGACCCGTCCATCTTTACCGACGACGACGGCACCTCCTACCTGCTGTTCGGAAACGGTTCAGCGGCCATCGCGGAACTGAATGACGACATGATGAGCATCAAGGAGGGAACCATCCGCCAGATCAACGGCGTGAATGATTTCCGCGAGTCTGTGGTAGTGACCAAGAGAGATGGACTGTACCACTTTACCTGGTCCTGCGACGACACCGGAAGCCCCAACTACCATGTAAACTACGGAACCGCTGAGACCCTGGAGGGCGGCAGCGTCAACGTAACTTACAGATACACTCTGCTCCAGAAGGATGAGGCCAACAGCATGCTGGGCACAGCCCATCAGTCTATCCTCTACTTCCCGGAGACCGATGAGTGCTATATCGCTTACCACAGGTTCTACACCCCCATCGGCGTGTACACAGACGGACTGGGCTACCACAGAGAGACCTGTATCGACCAGGTGACCTTTGGAGAGGACGGCCTGATGCAGCCCCTGGCGCCCACCATGGAAGGTATCTACAGACCTGTAAACGAAGAGCCGGAACCGGAAGTAACCCTGACCTCCCTCACCGTGACTCCGCCCACGAAGCTGGAGTACACCGCAGGCGAGGAACTGGATACCACTGGTATGACGGCAACCGCGGTTTACAGCGATGGAAGCACCAAGGACGTGACCGCGGAGGCAGACATCAGCGGATACAACAAAGACGCGGAGGGAACCCAGGAGATCACCGTGACCTACACAGAGGGTGAACAGACAGCAACAGCGACCTTTAATGTGACTGTGAAAGCGGCAGAGCCGACCCAGGAGCCCACACCGGAACCGTCTGAAGAGCCGACGCCGGAACCCACCCAGGAGCCCACTGGTACTCCGACTCAGGAGCCCACCGGTGAGCCTACAGGCACTCCGACCCAGAAGCCTACCGGTACCCAGAAGCCTTCCGGAACACCGGGAACCAGCGTAACACCTGGAGGTACCCAGAGCGGCGGACAGTCCGCGCAGACCGGCGATACCACCAACTTTGCGGCGCCTATCGCGGCCATCGCGGTGGCGGCTGTAGTGCTGATTATCGCTGTAGTTGTAATCAGAAAGAGAAGAAATTCCTGAACTGACCCGGTCAGTTGAGGAAAACAGTACCAGAGCAGGGGGGAGCCGCCTTGGCAGCTTCCCCCTGTCTTTCAGAATACCGGTATTTTGTAAAAAGTATATAAAAAAATCCTGAAAAAATTTTGACTTATGAAATGAATTGCTAAAATTAGTTAAAAATGGTATAATTTTTTAATTGCAAAAAGTTAAAATCACAGAAAGGAAGGATTGCATGAGAAAGAGGAGTATAGGAAACAGAATCCTGTCGTCTGTTTTGTCAGGCGGAATGGTCCTCTCATCCCTGGTGGTGCCGGGCATGGTCCGGGAGGCGGAAGCCGCTCCCTCAGACAGCCTGGCGGCCCACTATACCTTTGATGAGGATTTCAGCGATTCTGTCAGCGGATCTGCAGGACAGCAGGTCAACGCCAACGCGCCCACCATCGTCACCGATGATATGAGAGGGGGAGTGATGAAATCCGGCAGCGGCACAGGCCGGGTGCAGACGGACAACCCGCTTTACGGGAAGGAACTGTCTGAAAGCGGATTTACTGTCAGTGCCTGGATCGACGCCAATGCGGTGGACCAATGGCTTGGAGTATGGAGCTTCGCCTCCGGAACTGGAAATTCTGACGGATTCTATGGATTATCCACCAACGGATCCGTATTCTTTAATGACAACCCGGGAGCGGCAACCTATCAGGATATGACCCAGTTCGCCGGAAATATTACAGCAGACGGCGGCTGGGAGTATATCACGGTTGTCATGGATAACGAGCAGATCCATATGTATAAGGACGGAGCGCTCGTATACGAGCTGAAGCCTTCTACCCTGGGCGTACATGCGGGAGAGGGTACTCCTTATATGCTTGACTTTGTTGAAGGAGCGAAGTACCTCTGGTTCGGGACTGCCAGCCCCCACTACTGGAACTCCGGCGACTTCTACATGGATGACCTGAAAGTATATTCGGAAGCCTTGAGCGCGGAGGATGTGCTGGCGGAGTATCTGGCGGATGAGAACGCGGCTTACAGCGTGATTGAAAGCGACGCGGCGGCGATTTCCGTACCGGAGTCAACCATGATGGATCTCACCCTGCCCACCGTGGGAAGCAGCGGATTTACTGCCATCACATGGTCTTCCAGCAATCCGGATGTAATTGCCGACGATGGTACAGTAACCCGTCCGGCAGACGCGGCGGCGGAAGTCGTTCTTACAGCTGTGATTTCAGCCGGAAGCGTGTCTCTGGAGTATGACTTTGACGTGACCGTACCGGCGGCAGATCCGGCCGGCGATATTGAGATCTACAGAGATCAGCTGACGCTGAACGCGGGCTATGTATCCGAAGACCTGACTCTCCCGGAGACTTCCGGCGCGGCCGGCGTTGCCTGGACCTCCGGCAATCCGGATGTGATCGCCAATGACGGAACCGTGACCCGTCCGGCAGCCAACACGGATGTCACTCTGACCGCCACCCTTTCCCTGGAGGGAACAGAGGACGTGACAAAAGAGTTCAAAGTGACTGTGCTGGCACAGGGCGGAAATGTCGCTACTTATGTAAGCAACGATCCGGGACTAAATACCGATGCTCTGAGAGGACAGATCGGCGGCATGATGCTGGCGGCGGAAGATGAGAACGGAACTTATGAGGTTCTCCACAAAGAGCAGCCCATTATGTATACCGCTAAGGGGGCGAAAGCCTATGTGTCTCCCCAGATCTTCCGGAAAGCAGACGGAACCTTCGGTATGATCGCGGCGGACGGAGGAAACAACAGCCGTGTATTCCTCTATAACTCCGATGATCTGATTACCTACACAGATGAGAAAGAGGTTACTCTGAACGGAGTCTCTAATATTTCCAAACTGTACATGATCTATGATATGACAGCTGAGGAATACAGACTGTATGTGGAGAACAAGGCAGGAAGCGTATACCTTCTGACTTCAAAGGATCTGGCAGAGTTCTCAGGGGCAGCGCAGACCAGCTTTGTGATCCCCACAGTGGAGAACGCACCGGAGTATGCCACATGGGCATCAGAGATTGCCCTGACCCAGGCAGAGTATGACAAGGTTACAAACAAATTCACCAATCCCTACAACACATCTCTGAAATACAACAAAGTGGATGAGATCACAGTAGATAAGGGAGAGAATATCGAAGAAGCTCTGGATGAGGCCTTCGGCGAGGTGAAAGCTTCCTATTCTAATGGTGAAGAGAAGACTTACTCCATCCGCTGGAACAGTGATGATCTGGAAAAGGCCGATTCTTCCAGAGAAGGCATGGAGTACACCATCAGAGGAACGATTGGAGGATCCGCGTACTTTACAGAAGCGGAAGAGCCCCTGATTGAGGAGCGGGCAGATCCCAGCATTACCTATGATGAGGAGAGAGACAGATATTACTTCACTGCTTCCTATCCGGTAAACGGTAAGGACGGAGCAGACGGCTATGACAGACTGGTAATCCGTGTGGCGGATACCATTGAAGGCCTGGCTGACGCCGAGGAGTATGTCGTATGGGATGAGAGTGAAGTAGAGGGCTATGGCCAGTTTATCTGGGCGCCGGAGCTTCACAAAATCGGTGATTATTGGTATTTCATCAGTACCGCGGCCGTGGGCGAGGGCGGTTACAGCTTCGACATTCGTCCCTTTATGATGAGATGCAACGATGCCGACAACATTACCGATCCGGAGTCCTGGGGAGAGCCCGAGCGTGTGAAAGCCATGGACGGCGATGATTCCTGCCTGCGGGTGATGTCCCTGGATATGACCTATTTTGAGGCAGGCGGAAAGTCCTACGTTTCCTGGGCGGACAAGACACAGGAAAACCTCAGCAAGGTGTTTATTGCTACCGTGGATCCGGAGGATCCCACGCAGCTGACCAGCCATGCGACAGTGATTACTTCTCCGGAGTACAGCTGGGAATCTGTAAATATTCCGGTTAACGAGGGCTCCGCGGCGTTTGTAAAAGACGGAACCGTGTACCTGGCGTTCTCAGCGGCAGCCACCGGCGCGGAATACTGCGTAGGCCTGATGACTGCGGATGCGGACGCGGATCTGACTGATGCTTCTAACTGGACCAAAGTGCCCTATCCGGTACTGACCAGCGGAGATTTTAATGATGAACTCTGCGGACCGGGACACAATTCCTTTACCTATGATGAGTATGGAAATTTGGTCATCGTATACCATGCCCGTCCGGCAGCGGAGCACGCGGGACACAGCGGAGATCCTCTGTATGACGCCTGCCGTCATGCGTATGTGAAACCGGTGCTCTTTGATTCAGAGGGCGCTCCGGTACTGAACCTTTCTGATGAAGAGTTTGCTATGGGCGGATCCGAAATCACAGTGAAGGTGAAAGTAAGCGGAGAGTATACCGAGGCACAGCCGGTACTTGAGTATGACTTCGATGAAGACTTCACCCAGGGAACGGCAAAAGACAGCGCAGGTGAAAATGACGCGGTACTGTCTGACGGCGCCGTTTACGCGCAGGATGATTCCTACGGCCAGGTTCTCTATCTGGACGGCGACAGCGCGGACAGCATGGGCGGACATGACAGCTACCTGTCCTTCCCGGAAGGATTCTTTGACGGAATGGACAGCATGACTATTTCCATGGACGTCAACGAGGTGTCCAGAACAGGCAACTATTTCACTTTTGCCATCGGCCAGGACAGAAATGACTATTTCTTCCTGAAGATCGAGCCTACCAACCTGAAACTTGCAATTACTACCAATACCTGGAGCGGCGAGCAGGTGGCCTCCGCCAGCGGAGCGTATCCCAACAACAGCCGTACCTGGATGAATATCAAACTGGTTGTCACGCCGGACAGCATCTCCATATATCGAAACGGCGAGCTGGCCGCGCAGCAGAATGTAACCGTCAGCATGTCCGATCTGGGCAAGAATCTGAAGGCGTATCTCGGAAAGTCCTTCTACGAGGAGGATATGTACTTCCGCGGATTCTTCGACAACGTGAAGGTATATGACTTCGCTATGGGAAGCGATGAGATCGCCAGAGTTTACCAGCAGGAAGAAGCAGACCGCCTGGCCATGCTGGGGGATGTACAGCGGGCAGCAGATACCTTTGAGATTCCCAACATGGACAATGTCAAGGGCAACATTACCCTTCCTTCTGAGAAAGACGGCGTAAGCATTTCCTGGAAATCTTCTGACGAGGCTGTAATCACATCCACCGAGGTGGACGGCAAGCCGGCAGGCGTTGTCACCAGAGGCGATGAGGATCAAATCGTAACCCTGACCGCGGAGTTCTCCAAAGACGGACAGGATTCCGTGACAAAGACATATGAAGTGACTGTAAAAGCAAAAGCTCCGGAAGTATCCGAAGACGATTATGTGGGATATCTGTTCGTACACTTTATCGGCAACGAGGCGGCAGCTTCCCATGAGCAGACCTACTTCTCCATCAGCGAGGACGGCCTGCACTGGTCCGAGCTCAACGGCGGAAACGCGGTGCTCACCAGCACCATCGGCGAGAGCGGACTGAGAGATCACTTTATCGCCCGGGCTCCGGAAGGCGATAAGTACTACATGATCGCCACCGACCTGAGCATCTATCACAACGCAGGCAACTGGGCAGGAGCAGGCGGCAGCGGAAGCCACGGCATCGTGGTATGGGAGTCCGACGACCTGGTAAACTGGAGCGAGCCCTGGATCGCGGAGATCGCCCCGGAGAACGCGGGATGTACCTGGGCTCCGGAATTCATCTATGATGAGACGACCGGAGAGTATGTAGTATACTGGTCCGCTACTTCTATCGAACTGGACGAGAACGGCGAAATCGCCCAGGAGTATGAGAACCACACCATCTACTACGCCAAGACCAGAGACTTCCGCACCTTTACGGACGCGCAGGTGTATCACTCCGGCGGCAAGATGGAAGACGGCACACCGATCAAGGTAATCGATTCCACCATGATCGAGAATGACGGTACATACTACCGCTACACAAAGAACGAGATGAACGGAACGATTATGATTGATAAGTCTGACGCGATTCTCGGAGAATTTACGACAGTTGAATCTGACACACTTTCTTCTGAAGTTCCTTCCACAGTAGGAGCTGTAGAAGGACCGATCATCTTCAAGATGAACGACAGAACAGAGGATGGGAAAGAGCAGTGGTGCCTGATGGTGGACCGCTTCGCGAGAGGACAGGGCTACTATCCGCTGATCACTACAGACCTTGATTCCGGAGAATTTACTCTGCTGGACGACAGCGAGTTCTCCATGCCGACAAATGTGCAGAAATACCGCCACGGCTATGTTATGCCGGTAACCGCTGCAGAGTATGACGCGCTGCAGAGAACATACGGCGAGGACAGCTATGTAAGCACTTATAAACTGGAGCAGACCATCGAGGCCGCGGAGGCCATTGACCAGAGCCTGCTGACAGAGGACAGCGCGGCGGCGCTTCAGTCCGCCATCGACACCGCCAAAGCGGCCCTTGGCACAGTGGCCACCACTGAGGAAGCAGACGCGGCGGCGGAGGTTCTCCAGGAAGCCATTGATAACGTGGAGTACGCGGGAGAAGAGCCGGAACCGGAAGTAACCCTGACCTCCATTACCGTGACTGCGCCCGCGAAGCTGGAGTACACGGTGGGTGAGGAACTGGATCTCACCGGTATGACCGTAACCGCGGTTTACAGCGACGAGACCACCAAGGACGTGACCGAGGAGGCAGACATCAGCGGATATGACAAGGACACGGAGGGAACCCAGGAGATCACCGTAACCTACACAGAGGGTGAACAGACAGTTACAGCGACCTTCAATGTGACGGTGAAAGCCTCCGGAAGCGAAGTGCCGGAAGTAACCCTGACCTCCATCACTGTGACTGCGCCCGCGAAGCTGGAGTACACCGTGGGTGAGGAACTGGATCTCACCGGTATGACCGTAACCGCGGTTTACAGCGATGAGACCACCAAGGATGTGACCGCGGAGGCAGACATCAGCGGATATGACAAAGACGCGGAGGGAACCCAGGAGATCACTGTGACCTACACAGAAAACGGTGTGGAAGCCAAGGCAACCTTCAATGTGACTGTGAAAGCGGCAGAGCCGACCCAGGAGCCCACGGGCACTCCGACTCAGGAGCCTACCGGTGAGCCCACAAGTACTCCGACTCAGGAGCCTACCGGTGAGCCTACAGGCACTCCGACCCAGAAGCCTACTGGTACCCAGAAACCTTCCGGAACACCGGGAACCAGCGGGACACCCGGTGGTTCCCAGGGCGGCGGATCCTCCGCGGCTACCGGTGATACCAGCAATGTAATGCCCGCGGCGGCAGCCCTGACGCTGGCGGCGGGATGCGCGGCAGTACTGGCAGTCCTGAAACGGAGAAAAGCCGTTAAGTAATGTGACAAACACAAAAGATTCTGCGGGAACCCTGGGGCAGTCTCGACTGCCCCAGGCAGATTCCCGCTGAATCTGTCTGTGAAGAAAGGAAACAGATTATGAAGAGAAAGAATCTGCTGGCAGGTTTGCTTGCAGGAGCCATGATTCTGACCTCGGTGGTCGTACCAGGGCCTCAGAAGATTCAGGCGGCGGAGGAAGACCGTCTGGTGGCGTCGTTTTCCTTTGAAGACGCGCTGACGGATTCCCAGGGCGGCGACGGCGCGGCAATGATTGTATCCGGCCTCGGTGCCTACCGAGAGGGAAATCCTACTTTTGAGGAAGGCTTTGAGGGAAAAGCAGTCCGTCTGGGGGACTACGGCCTGAAGCTGAATAAGACGAACATCGGCGATAATTTTACACTGTCCATGTGGGTAAAACCGGACGGGATCTTTAAAGAAAATCAGGTTGTGGCATTCCTTGGATTCCACAATCCCGAGCAGTGGGTGGGACTTTCCGGAGGAGCCCTTTATGGAGGCAGTTCGGAAGAGTGTAAGTTCTGGGCCCATGATGAATCTTTATACACCAGCCACACTACTCTCGGAACGGTAAACCTGGATACGGAATGGCACAAAGTGACCATTACCGGCGACGCGGAAACTATGAGCGCCTATGTGGACGGCGTTCAGATCGGAAGCGGAGCCACCAACCATCCCCTGGCTCAGCCAAACGGCGATATTTATATCGGCGTAAACTACTGGGATTCTATATTCAGCGGTCTGGTAGACGAAGTGAAGGTTTACAGCACTACATCTACGGCGGAAGAAGTCAGGAAAGATTACCTGAAAGATATCGGTGATCCGGAAGGCTTTAAGGTGGCTTCTTATTCCTTTGAAGGCGGCCTTGCCAATGACGAGGGAACAGATGCGGCGGACGCTGTTGTGACAGGCCTGAGTGCCTATGAAGACGAGGTTGTCTATGAAGACGGCTTCAAGGGCAGCGCCATCCGTCTGGGGGACTACGGCCTGCGGCTGAACCAGGCCAACCTGGGAGAGAACTTCACCGTGTCCATGTGGCTGAAGGCTGACGGCATATTCCCGGAGAACCAGGTGCTGATGTTCTTAGGCTACCATGATCCGGAGCAGTGGATCGCGGTGTCCGGAGGAGAACCCTGGGGAGGCAATTCCTCCCTCTGCAAGTTCTGGGCTCATGACAGCAGCCTGTATACCAGCCACACCACCCTCAGCACCATGAACATCGGGGACGGCAGCTGGCATCAGCTGACCCTGACCGGATCCGAGTCTACGGTGACCGCTTACCTGGACGGCCAGGCAGTGGCCTATGCGGACGGCCAGAACGGAGCTTCCAATCATCCTCTGGCAGGTGAAAACCAGGATATCTACATCGGCGTCAACAACTGGGACACCGAATTTGAAGGCCTGGTAGATGAGATTGAAGTATATGACTGCACTCTTTCCGCGGAAGATATCGCGGCAGCTTACGAGGCAGCCAACGCGGATCCCAAAGAAGGGAAAATCGCGGAGTACACCTTTGAGGAAAGCATCGCGGATAATAACGGCGAAGAAGCGTCTGCGATTGTCAGCGGACTTGGGGCTTACGGCGGCGATGTGAAATACGGGGCAGGCTTCCGGGGCGAAGCGGTTCGTCTTGGGGATTACGGCCTGCAGCTGAACAAGACAAACCTGGGAGAGAACTTCACTGTATCCATGTGGGTGAAACCGGACGGAACCTTTGCGGAGAATCAGGTACTCACCTTACTGGGGTATCACAGCCCGGAACAGTGGCTTGCGGTATCCGGCAATCGAAGCGGCACATCCGCCTGCAAATTCTGGGCCAACGGCGGAGGATACGGAACCTGGACCACTCTGGGAACTCCGACGATTAACGCCGACGGCTGGCATCAGCTGGTGATCACAGGCACGGAATCCACCGTAACCGCCTATCTGGACGGCGCGCAGGTGGGAAGCGGAACTTCCAATCATCCTCTGGCGCAGGAAAATGGCGACATTTACCTGGGCGTCAATAACTGGGATGCGGAATTCTCCGGCCTGATGGACGATGTGGAACTTTACAAAGAGGCCCTGTCTGCGGCGGAGATCAGCCAGATCTACACCGAAGACCTTCTGGCGGCAGACGCGGCGGCCCTGACAGTTCCCTCGGAGGTGAGCTGGGATATCACTCTTCCCTCCTCGGGAAACAGCGGACAGACCACTGTGACCTGGACTTCCGACAAACCGGAGTTCATCGATGCCGAAACCGGCAAAGTCAACCGTCCCGCCAAGGGAGAGGAGCCGGAGACAGTAGTGCTGACCGCTGTGATCAGCAATGGAAATAAAAGCGCCTCAAAGACATTTACGGTTTCCGTCCTTCCGAAAAATCCGGATGAAGACATTCTGGTTTACGCGGAACGTCTGAGCCTCAACGCGGGATTTGTTTCCGCGGACTTCGCGCTGCCGGAGACGGCAGGAGAGGCTTCCGTGACCTGGACTTCCAGCGATCCGGCCATTGCCATCGATGGAAATACCGCGAAAGTTACAAGACCGGAGGGCGAAAATAAGGCAGTTACACTGACTGCCGAGATCAGCCTGGAAGGCGCGTCTGCCGGCCAGACAAAGGAATTCCCCCTGACCGTTGTGGCAGAGGGACCGGATGTAATGACCTACATCAGCAACGCTCCGGCTACGGGACAGAACGGCGGCATGAAGATTGCCGGAGAGACGGAAAATGGATTTGAGGTTCTGCACAGCAACCAGCCCATCCTTTACGCCTCCAAAGGAACCAGATCCTTCGGCGCGGCGCAGATTTTCCGCAAAGGAGACGGCAGCTTCGGCGCAGTGGCTTCCGACGGCGGCAGCAACGGAAATCTGATTTTCTTCACGTCCGAAGACCTGATTACCTATTCCGGGGAGACTCTGGTGTCTGTACCGGGGGTGTCCAGCGTAAGCGAAGTAAACTGCGTATATGACAGCGCGAATCAGGTTTACAAGATCTTTATTCAGGACGCTAACGGAACCGTATGGGAGTCTGAAAGCGCGGATCTTGTGACAGCGGAGCCTGCGGCAGTCAGCGAGTACGAATTTGATGCTGTTGAGGGAGCGCCTGCAGACGCGGTGCATCCCTGTGTAACTGCTCTGACCCAGACGGAGTATGACGCGCTGGTGAAGAAATTCGCCCCGATTACCAACACAGGCGTGCAGGCGCCGGCGGACATTGAGATCAGCCAGGACGAGGAGTATACGCTTCCGGAAATGGTTACCGCGGAGTACTCTGACGGCACCACCAAGCAGCTGGGTGTTGTTTGGAACCAGGAAGACCTGGAGAATGTGGATACATCCACCCCGGGCACCTATGAAGTGAGGGGCGAGGTACAGCGCACCATCTCCTACACGGATCCGGAAGAACCTCTGGTTAAGGAAAGAGCCGATCCGTTTATGACCTATGACGCGGAGAGGGGTATGTATTACTTTACCGGATCTTATCCCACAAACGGAGCCGGCGGAGCGGATGGATATGACCGCCTGGTGATCCGGGAGGCGTCCACCATTGAGGGCCTCTCGACCGCGGAGGAAACCGTGATCTGGGATGAGTCTTGGGACGACGGCCAGGGCAATCCCTACAGCCAGTGGATCTGGGCTCCGGAACTTCACAAGATTGGGGATTACTGGTACATTATCAGTACGGCGGGAACCAACGGCGGCGACCGGTTCGGAACCCTTCGTCCCTTCATGATGAGATGTACGGATCCGGACCATATTACCGATCCGGATTCCTGGGAAGATCCCGTGAGGGTGAAGCCTATGGCCGGTGATGAGAAAAACTGCCTGAACGCCATGTCTCTGGATATGACCTATTTTGAGGCGGGCGGACAGAGCTATCTGGCATGGGCAGACTTTACCCAGACAGGTATTTCCAGCATCTACATCGCCACCATTGATCCCTCTGATCCTACACAGCTTACCAGTCCCTGCAGCGTGATCTCCAGACCGGAGTACAGCTGGGAATACGTAAGAGCTACAGTAAATGAAGGACCTGCGGTGTTTAAGAACAACGGCAAGGTTTACCTGGCGTTCTCCGCTTCGGGAACAGGCTCCGAGTACTGCGTGGGCCTGCTGACGGCAGAGGAGGGAGCGGATCTGCTGGATCCGGCTTCCTGGGTAAAATCCAATTACCCCCTGCTGACCAGCACGGATTTCAACGATGAAGTATCCGGACCGGGACACAATTCCTTTACGGTAGACCAATACGGCAACGTGATTATCGTTTACCATGCCCGCCCGGCAGCTATTCACTCAAGCGGCGGCATTCATAACGGCGATCCGCTTCAGGATCCCTGCCGGTACGCGTACCTGCAGCCGGTAAACATCGCGGCGGACGGCTCACCGGTGCTGAACATGACGCCGGAGCAGGAGCTGGCGGACGAGTACAGAAATGTATCCATCACCATCACGGTCAGCGAGTCCCAAGTGGAGAAGACCCTGACCGGCATTGAGGTGACGGCCCAGCCGGCAAAGACGGAATACCAGGTGGGCGAGGCCTTTGACCCCGCAGGCATGGAAGTAACCGCCGTCTACAGCAACGGTGAAACGGAGGTGTTGGGGGCAGACGCGGAAGGACTTGCCTTCACGCCGGAAGTATTTACCGAAGCGGGAGAGCAGACGGTAACCGTGCTCTACACCGCGGGAGACGTCACTCAGACAGCCAGCGTTGCGGTTACGGTAACGGAGAAGACCGTTGTGCCGGAGGTGACCCTGACCGGAATCAGCGCAGAGGCTCCGGAAAAGACAACCTACACCGTGGGCGAGGAGCTGAACCTTGACGGACTGAAAGTAACGGCATTGTATTCTGACGGCACAAGCAAGGACGTAACCGATTCCGAATATGTAACAGTAGATACATCCGCGTGCGACATGAATGCGGCCGGAACCTACACAATTAAAGTTTCCTATACAGAGGGAGAGTTTACGGCGGAGGATACCTTCGCGGTCACAGTAAAGGCTGCGGAACCCACTGAGACTCCCACCCAGGAGCCTACCGAGGAACCCACCGAGACTCCCACTCAGGAGCCTACCGAGGAACCCACCGAGACTCCCACCCAGGAGCCTACCCAGGAACCCACCGAGACTCCCACTCAGGAACCGACCCAGGAGCCTGCCGGAACTCAGAAACCTTCCGGTACAGGAACTCCCGGAACCAGTGTGACCCCGGGAAGCGGTTCCGGACAGGGAAGTGCCCAGGGCGGCGGACAGGCCGCTCAGACCGGCGATGCCAGCAATGCAATGCCCGCTGCGGCAGCACTGACTCTGGCGGCGGGATGCGCGGCAGTACTGGTTGTTTTGAAACGGAGAAAAGCAAATTAAGGAGCTGTTTATGAAAAAGAGATTTTTTACAGGCGCACTGGCAGTGCTCATGGGCATTGCCCTGTGCCAGCTCCCTGCGGACACAGTCGCGGAAGGCTGGGAGCCCCAGGAGAAGATTTTAACCAAGAGCAACTCGGGAAATCCCATGCTGGGATTTGACGAGAACGGAGAGATTCTGTACGGCGGAGATCCTTCTATTATGGTGGATGGTGATACCGTGTACGCCTATGTGGGAAATGATGTGTCCACCGGCGAGTACTATACCATGCCCCAGTGGATCTGCTACTCTTCCAAAGATCTGAAAGAGTGGAAGTATGAAAGCGTCATTATGACCATGCAGGATGTGAGCTGGAGAAACGACGATGTATCCGCCTGGGCCAGCCAGGTGGCCAGAGTGGGAGATAAGTATTACTTCTTCTACTGCGCGGAAGGCAACGGCAGTGTGGGAAGAGGCAAATGCATCGGCGCGGCTATCTCTGACTCCCCCACGGGTCCCTTTACGGATATCGGACATCCTCTGGTGAGAAACATTGATACCCCCAACGGTCCCCACACCTGGGAGGACATTGACCCCACCGTATGGGTGGAGGGCGATGACGTCTATGTAGGCTGGGGAAACAACCGTTTCTTCGTCTGCCAGGTAGAATGCGGGGATACCACCGTCACCATCAAGGATCAGGACGGCAATCCCAACAACCTTTCCGTGGGATATGAGAAAGGCAATGATATTGTCATCGGAAAGATGAACGGCATCGAGATTTTCAACGATCAGGATAAGTTTGAGGGACACAGCTTTACTGAGGCTCCCTGGTATTACAGGCAGAAAGACGAGAACGGAAACTATTACGGACCTTACTATATGTTCTTCGCCTGCGACTGGAGAGAGCAGATGGCTTACGCCACCACCGATGATCTGATGAGCAACGATTGGACCTTCGGAGGCATTATCATGGAACCCTCCGCTACCGCCAACACCAACCATATGGCAGTCTTTGATTTTGAGGGACAGACCTATTTCGTATACCATGACGGAAGCCTGCCCCACGGCAGCGGTTACCGCCGGGTAGCATGTATCGAAAAATTCGATATTAACGAGGACGACACCATCGATCCCATCACCAAGACCGCGGTGGGACTGACAGGAACGGTCAGCACCATTACGGATTCTACGGGAGCGTTTGTGGCCAACGAACCCTTTACCAATACCCTGAACGACGCGGATTATCCCATGACCGACTGGAGTACCTCCAGCCTGACAGCCAGAGGAAGCAAGCCCATTATTGTAGACTTCTTCCAGACCGGCACGGAGAAGGAGTGGGAGATCAATCCGGGCAAGGCGGATTCTGACAATGAAGCCTATGTCTCCATTGAGTCCAACAACAAACCCGGCCTTTACATGGCGGCCGGAAACCAGGCGGCGGACGGAACCATCCGGGTGGTACTGGCTCAGGATGCCGGCGGCACAGAGGAAGAAGCAAACCGCATGACCTTCCGCACCCTGTACGGCATGAACGGAGAGGGCGTGACCTTTGAGAGCGTGCAGTATCCGGGATATTATATGACCAGCCGGGACGGGGCTCTGTATCTGGAGCAGGATCCGGATCCGGAGGCAGCTACCTTCTATGTATCTACAGATTCCTATGTGAGCATGGACGATGTGGATGTACAGAAGACCACCAGACTGTACACAGCAGGACAGGAACTGAACGACGATGACATCCGCATTCTGCTGCAGACCGGCAGCGGCGAGACAGAGACCGTAACAGAGTACACCACTAACGCCGGTGAGATCGATATGAGCACCCCCGGAACCAAGGAACTGAAGGTTTCCTTTGAGTACAATGGGGAGACCATGGAAGCAGCGGTAAGGATCACAGTGGTTGACGCGGACTATCGCCAGAATCAGTAATAAGGAAAGGAAGAAACGAATATGAAAAGAAAAAGTTTTATATCAGGTCTTCTGGCTGGCGCTCTGGTTCTGACTTCTGTGATTATTCCCGGGGCAAAGCCGGTGCAGGCGGAAGAGTATGACCTGACCGAAGGTCTGGTTGCCTCTTATTCCTTTGATAAGGAGGATCTGACAGACAGCGTGGGCGGAGCCGATGCTTCCGCCATTGTCACAGGCCTGGGAGCCTACAGCGGAACTTTGGAATATGTAGAGGGACAGAGCGGAAAAGGAATTCAGCTGGGAGATTACGGACTGAAGCTGAACCGGGAAAATCTGGGAGAGAACTTTACGGTTTCTCTGTGGATTAAGCCGGACGGCAACATTCTGGCAGACCAGAGTACTCTGTTTCTGGGCTGGCACAGCCCGGAGAAGTGGCTGGCCGTGGCAGGAGAGCAGTCGAACAGCACCTTATACAGATTCTGGGGAAATGGAAACGGCTTTTCCTGGACCGGACTGGGAACCCAGAATATTACCCCGGACGGCTGGCATCAGCTGACACTCACCGGGGACAGCAGTACAGTAAAGGCCTATCTGGACGGTGAGCAGTGGGGAACCGGAGACAGCAACGCTCCTCTGGTTGGAGACAACCAGGATATTTACGTGGGCGTCACCTACTGGGATGTGGAATTTACCGGCGCTGTGGACGAGGTAAAGGTTTATGACCGCACCTTAAGCGAAGGGGAAGTCTACCGCCTTTATGATCCGGAGACTCCCGCTGAGGAGCTTCTGGAAAGAGACGGCATCACTGTAACGGAATCCATGAATATGGTTCTGGGAAGAACCCAGCAGATCGAACTGTCCATGAATCAGATCGCGGCGGATTCCAACCCGGAGATTACCTTTGAGAGCGCTGACCCGAAAGTGGCTGAAGTATCCGAGGACGGCCTGGTAACAGCGGCGGGAGCCGGAGAGACGCAGATCACTGTCTCTGTGACACTGGGAGACACAACGGTGCAGGCAATTACAAACGTTTCCGTTACCGGATCCCTGGATGAAACTCTGGTTGCCTCCTATGATTTTGAGGGCAGCCTGGAGAACGGCGTGGAAGGAGGCGCGGACGCCTCCATGCTGGTAACCGGTCTGAATTCCTACGTTGGCCAGGCGGCGTATGACCAGGGAAGAGACGGCCAGGCTGTACGTCTGGGGGACTACGGACTGAAGCTGAACCTGAACGATCTGGGCACCGAATATACAGTATCCATGTGGGTCAGATCCGATGAACCCCTGGCGGGGAATCAGGTCATGCTGTTTATGGGATATCACGACCCGGAAAATTGGCTGGCCATTTCCGGAGATTCCGGCGATAAACTGAAATTCTGGGCCAACGGCGGCATCGGCCAGTGGGTGACTCTGGCCAGCCCGGTGGTGCCCAGCGCCCAGTGGCATCAGATTACCGTAACCGGCACAGAGGGATCCACAACTCTCTATCTGGACGGAATTACCATGGGAACCTCCAACAGTAACGATCCTCTGGATGGAGCCAACGCGGACATTTACCTGGGCGTCAATTTCTGGGATCCGGAATACGAAGGACTCATGGACGATGTAAAAGTTTATAATATTGCCATGTCAGAGGAAGAAGTCCAGGCGCAGGCGCTGGAGGAATTCCAGACAGCCCTTGAGACGAAACTCAGCGGCGCGCTGGAGAGAGAGGATCTGATAGGAACCAATGCCAGCGGGGATGAAATCAAATATGATATGGAACTGCCGGAGACAGCGGACGGACTGAAGCTTACCTGGTCCAGCAGCAATCCGGAAGTGATCGCGGCGGATGGAACCATTACAGGTCCCGATGAGGAGACAGAAGTTACGCTGACCGGAACTGCGGCCTACGGCGCGCTGTCCGCGGAGATTTCCTTCACCTACACGGTGGTTCCACTGGAACGGGGAGCGCTGGATGAACTGATCCAGGAGGCGAAAGCCATCGATACCTCTCTTCTGACCGCCGTGTCAAAAGAGAGACTGGAGAATGCGATTACAGCGGCAGAGGAAGCCAATTCCTTTACGAAAGTGGAAAAGGCTCAGGTGAACCTGCAGTTTGTAATGGACAATCTGGACTATATGGACGAGGCTGTAAATCCCTTCCAGTATCTGGCGGATCCTGCGGCTGAAGTCCAGCTGAAAGCCGGAGAAACCATGGAACTGTTTACGGTACCGGAAGCCATCCGCGACTATGTAACGGTAACCTATTCCTCAGAGAATGATCAGGTTGCGGCTTACGCGGATGGTACCGTGACAGCCGCGGCAGAGGGAAAAGTCATTGTGACTGCTACAGTGACCTCCAACTATGACGGGTTTAAGATGGAATACTCCACAGCCGTGGAGGTGACAGGAAGCGGTGAGCCTACGACTGAACCGACCCAGGAACCCACCGGAGAGCCCACACAGGAACCCACCGGAGAGCCCACACAGGAACCCACGGAAGAACCTACCGGTGAACCGACTCAGGAACCCACCGGCGAGCCCACGGAAGAACCTACCGGTGAACCGACTCAGGAGCCTACCGGAGAGCCCACACAGGAGCCTACCGGAGAGCCTACACAGGAGCCTACCGGAACCCAGAAACCTTCCGGCAGCGTGACACCGGGCGGCGGACAGAAACCCACCGGTTCCGGCCAGGGTTCTGCTCAGGGCGGCCATGCCGCTAATACCGGAGATTCCGCCAATCTGCTGCTGCCTGCTGTGACAGCGGCTGCGGCGTCAGCCCTTCTGGCGGGAGCTCTGACAGCAAAACGAAGAAGAAAACGTTCCTGATCTGAGTAAGAACAGGAGAATCATGGGAGGAAGACTGCTTCGGCGGTCTTCCTCTTGTGATTTCCGGATGTCGGGTCCTGTCTTTTTCTTGACAATCCTGTAAATGATGCTATATACTTAGCACATAAAATGAAGCAGTGCCGCGGCAAAGGATTCACGTCAGACCGTAAAATACAGGTCATGACGTGTTTTGTTGTTGCGTGACGCGGATTTTTATATACTCTTACAATCACCAATATATAAAGATGGAGGTTTACGATGAAAAAGAAAGTACTCAGTTTTGCCCTGGCAGGCCTTATGGCTCTGGGACTGTTCGGATGCGGCGGCGAGGGCGGTTCTGCTTCCGGCTCCAACGGCGGCGCGGAGGGAGAGGCCAACAGCGATATCAAAGTGGGAGTGATCCTTCTGGGAGATGACGCGGAGTCCTATACGGCGGCGCACATTCAGGGCATTGAGGAGGCGGTTTCCAATCTGGGACTGTCCGAGGACAAGAACATCATCTGGAAATACAATGTTCCCGAGGAGCAGGAATGCTATGAGGCGGCTGTGGACCTGGTGGCTTCCGGCTGTGATCTGGTGATTTCCAACAGCTACGGCCATCAGACCTTTATGGTGCAGGCTGCCGCAGAGTATCCGGATGTGCAGTTCGTATCTATGACCGGCGATTTCGCTGCCATCTGCGGCCTGGACAATATGAAGAATGCGTTTACCAATATTTATGAGGCGCGGTATGTATCCGGCGTGGTTGCGGGACTGAAGCTGCAGGAGCTGGTGGAGACCGGAGAACTGACTCAGGAGAAGCATCCCGAAAGCTTTGACGGGGAAGGCAACATTAAAGTAGGATATGTAGGCGCTTACAATTACGCGGAGGTGGTTTCCGGCTACACCGCTTTCTTCCTGGGAATCCGCAGCGTGATGCCCAATGTGGTTATGGAAGTGAACTACACCAACTCCTGGTTTGATATTGATAAAGAGGGCGCGGCGGCAGAGGCTCTGATCGCCAACGGCTGCGTAATCATCGGACAGCATGCGGACTCTACCGGAGCTCCCGCGGCCACCGAAAAGGAGTATCAGGCAGGCAAGCTGTGCTTCTCCGTAGGCTACAATGTGGACATGCAGGAGGCGGCTCCGGACACCGCTCTGACTTCCGCCACCAACAACTGGGGCGTATACTATACCTATGCCATTGAGACGGTCATGAACGGCGGGCAGATCGACACCGACTGGGCCAAGGGCTACGCGGACGGCGCTGTGGGCATTACGGAACTGAGCCCCGCCTGCGCGGAGGGAACTGCCGAGTATGTGGAGGAAGTGGAGAATCAGCTTCGCGACGGAACGCTTCATGTGTTTGATACATCCAAGTATACGGTGGACGGACAGCAGGTCACCAGCGATATGATTGATCTCAGCTATATGGATACCTATGAAGGCGAGACCAAGGAAGCCATCCAGGATGGATATTTCGCGGAGTCTACCCTTCGCAGCGCGCCGTATTTCGCTGAAAGAATTGACGGCATCACCGAGGACGCTCCCCCGGCGGAATAAAGAAAAGAGACAGAGGGAAGCTCAGAAGGCTTCCCTCTTCTTAATAGAAAACCGAGACAAAAGAAAATGAGGGAAAGGAGGCCTGTTCCCATGGAAAATGCCATTGAACTGAGACATGTGACCAAGACATTTGGGAGAGTGACGGCTAACAGGGATGTCTCCCTGGAGCTTAAGAAAGGCGAGATCCTGTCGCTGCTGGGCGAAAACGGAAGCGGAAAGACAACTCTGATGAACATGATCGCCGGCATCTATTATCCGGATGAAGGAGAAATTTTTGTAAACGGACGCCGGGTGGAGATCCGTTCCCCAAAAGACGCTTACAATCTGGGAATCGCTATGATCCATCAGCATTTTAAACTGGTGGACGTGTTTACGGCTCTGGAAAATATCGCTCTGGGACTGGACAAAAAGGAAAAATATGACCTGGCGGCTATCCGGAAGAGGGCCGGGGAGATCTGTGAAAAATATCGCTTTGATCTGGATCTGAATCAGAAGGTATATGAGATGAGCGTCTCCCAGAAACAGACGCTGGAGATCGTTAAGGCTCTGTTCCGGGGAGCTGATATTCTGATCCTGGACGAGCCTACGGCGGTGCTGACGCCCCAGGAGACAGAGAAACTTTTTGATGTGCTGCGGAATATGCGAAAGGACAGCAAATCTGTGGTGCTGATTACCCACAAGCTTCATGAGGTGCTGGAGATCTCCAACCGGGTGGCGATTCTCCGGAAGGGAGAGTATGTGGGTACGGTGGAGACAAAGGATGCCACAGAGAGCCTGCTGACAGAGATGATGGTGGGGCAGAAGGTGGAGCTGAATATCCACCGGTCAAAGCCGGAGAATCCCAGAAAACGTCTGGAGATCCGCGGCCTTACAGTTTACAGCCGGGAGGGCGTGAAGGTGCTGGATGATATTTCCTTCGACGTGTACAGCGGCGAGATCCTGGGCATTGCCGGAGTTTCCGGAAACGGCCAGAAGGAGCTGCTGGAGGCTATCGCGGGCCTGCAGGGCACAGCGGAGAACAGCAGCATTACTTTTTACGGGGATGACGCGAAGATGCAGCTCATCGGCATGACTCCCAGAAAGATCCGGGACGCGGGCATTCACCTCTCCTTTGTGCCGGAGGACCGGCTGGGCATGGGTCTGGTGGGTTCCATGGGCATGATCGACAATATGATGCTGAAAAGCTACGACAGCGGAAAATCCTTCCTGGCAGACAGGAAAGGCCCCAGGGAGCTGGCGGAAAAGGTGAAGGAAGAGCTGGGGGTGGTGACGCCGGGGGTCAATACCCCTGTGTCCCGGCTTTCCGGCGGAAATGTGCAGAAGGTGCTGGTGGGCCGGGAGATCGCGGCGGATCCCATTGTGCTGATGACCGCCTACGCCGTCCGGGGACTGGATATCCATACCTCCTACACCATTTACCATCTGCTGAATGAACAGAAAGAAAAAGGCGTGGCAGTGATCTATGTGGGAGAGGATCTGGATGTGCTGCTGGATCTCTGCGACCGGATTTTTGTCCTCTGCGGCGGTAAGGGAAACGGCATGCTGGACGGCAGAACCGCTACCAAAGAGCAGGTAGGACTTCTTATGACCAATCTGAAAAACGGAGGTGGGGAATCATGAGCGTGGAGAGAACACAGGGGCAGGAGCCCTTTGTCCGCATTGTAAAGCGGGACGGCGCTCCCTTTAAAAGTAAAGTGCTGGCCCGGGCGCTGGCCATTGTGCTGGCGTTGGTCATCGACGCGGTATTCATTTTTGCGGTGACGGGTCTGAATCCCCTATCTGTCTACGGAGTTATGTTTCAGGGAACCTTTGCCAACGGCATCCGTTTTTCCTGGGCTATGCGGGATCTGGTGACCCTGCTGTGCATCGGCATCGCACTGGCGCCGGCTTTTAAGATGCGGTTCTGGAACATCGGCGCGGAAGGGCAGGTGCTGGTGGGAGGCCTTGCCACGGCCTTGGTGATGGTGGCCTGCGGCAATACCCTGCCTACTCCGGTTCTGTTTCTGGTAATGTTTGTGACCAGTATTCTGGCGGGGGCTGTATGGGGCTTTGTGCCCGCTTTCTTCCGGGCCAGATGGGGAACCAACGAGACCCTGTTTACTCTGATGATGAACTATGTGGCCACCAGTATTGTGGCCTGTGTGGTAAATATTCTCCGGGGGGACGCCTCCAGTCTGGGCAAGCTGAATATGGGCACCCAGGCCGGCTGGTTTCCGGCCTTTCTGGGACAGCGGTACAACATCAACATCCTGGTGGTGGCGGTGCTGACCGTGGCGATGTTCCTGTATCTGAAATATTCCAAGCACGGCTATGAGATCAGCGTGGTGGGCGAGTCGGAGAATACCGCCCGTTACGCCGGCATTAACGTGCGCTGGGTGCGGGTCCGGACCATGCTGATCTCCGGAGCCATCTGCGGCCTGGCCGGATTCCTTATTGTAGCCGGAAGAGACCAGACGATCTCCACCAATACGGCGGGAGGGCAGGGCTTTACCGCCATCATTGTGGCCTGGCTGGCAAAATTCAATACCTTCTATATGGCGTTGATTTCTTTCCTGCTGGTATTTCTTTCCAGAGGAGCGGCGGAGATCGCTTCCGCCTACAGCCTGAATGATTACGCCTCGGATATCATCACCGGCGTGATCCTGTTCTGTATCCTGGGCAGTGAATTCTTTATTAACTTTAAGATGATCTTCCGGGGCAAGAGCCAGAAGGAGGTGAAGTAAGTATGGAAAATCTTGTGGCATGGATTTTACGGGCCATCCCCTTTGGAACTATCATCATGTTCGGAGGCATGGGCGAGACTCTGACGGAAAAATCCGGAAATCTGAATCTGGGCGTCCCCGGCATTATGTATCTGGGAGGCTTTGCCGGCTTTGCCAGCGCGTATTTTTATGAGACCTCCACGCCGAATCCGGTGCCGGCCCTCTGCGTGGTCATTGCCCTGCTTTCCTGCGTTGGCGCCGCCATGCTGGGAGGACTGATCTTCAGTTTTCTGACCATCACCCTTCGGGCCAACCAGAATGTGACAGGCCTGGCTCTTACCATTTTCGGGCAGGGGGTAGCCAATTTCTTCGGCGTGCGGATCCTGGACGGAGCTACTTATTCAGCCGCTCCGGTGACCTACAGCGCTTTTTCCGCCAAGCTTCCCGGGGTTACCGAGCATTTCGGGCTTTTTGGGCGGCTGGTGCTGAACTACGGATTTCTGGTTTACGCGGCCGTGATCCTGGCGGTGGCGCTGCATTTCTTCTTTAAGAGAACCCGGACGGGACTGAATCTGCGGGCGGTGGGCGAGAGTCCCGCCACGGCGGACGCGGCCGGGGTGCATGTGATCCGGTATAAATATCTGGCTACCTGCATCGGAGCCGGTATTTCCGGCATCGGCGGCCTGTATTACGTGCTGGACTACAGCCAGGGTATCTGGGCTACCACAGGCCAGATGGAGGCTCTGGGCTGGCTGGCTGTGGCACTGGTGATCTTTACCACCTGGAAGCCGCTGAACGCCATCTGGGGAGCCTACCTCTTCGGCATGCTGTACTGGCTGTATATGTTCCTGCCGGATGTGCTGGGTATCCATGTGGCCAGCTACATGACGGATCTGATCCAGATGGTGCCCTACGTGGTGACTATTCTGGTGCTGATTGTAGCCAGTTTCCGGAAAAAGAAGGAGAATCAGCCTCCGGCCAGTCTGGGACTGTCCTACTTCCGGGAAGAACGATAAAATACGGTATATCAGCGCGGGCTGCTTCTGCTTCGGCAGAGCAGCCTGCCGCCGTTTCCGGTGATTGGACAATTTTCTTCCAGTGTCCTAACAGGGAAAAATGGCTATTGACTGTTGAGGAGAAACGATGTAAGGTTAGTAGCGTAGCGAGAGTACAATTTTATATGCTTTTCTCTTATTCAGAGTGGCGGAGGTACATAGGACCTGTGAAACCACGGCAACCCCATGGATGGAAGGTGCCAGCCTGAGCGAAGATTTCGAACAATAAGGGGATACAAGCTTAACAGCCAGGTCCGCCTTATAAGGCGGGCTTTTTGTATGCAGTTTCGTCTGCTCCGGCAGTTATGGCATCCTTTGGAAGGATGCGGAGAAAGAAAAGCAACAGAAGAAAAGGAGACGAAAATGGAAAAAAGACTTTTTACTTCCGAGTCCGTTACAGAAGGACATCCGGATAAAATCTGCGACGCGATTTCAGACGCCATCCTGGACGCTCTGGTGGCCCAGGATCCCATGAGCCGTGTGGCCTGCGAGACCTGCACTACCACCGGCGTGGTGATGGTCATGGGAGAGATCACCTCCAAGGCCAACATCGATATTCCTCAGATTGTCCGGGATACTGTGACCGAGATCGGCTACACCAGAGGAAAATTCGGCTTTGACGCCGAGACCTGCGCGGTAATCACGGCCATTGACAAGCAGTCCACCGACATCGCCATGGGCGTGGACAAGGCTCTGGAGGCCAAGGAAAACACCATGTCTGATGAGGACATCGACGCCATCGGCGCCGGAGATCAGGGAATGATGTTCGGCTATGCCTGCAGCGAGACCGAGGAGTATATGCCCTATCCCATCGCCCTGGCTCACAAGCTGGCAAGAAAACTGACCGAAGTCCGCAAGAACGGCACTCTGCCCTACCTGCGTCCCGACGGAAAGACCCAGGTTACCGTGGAGTACGATGAGGACGGAAAGCCCTTCCGCCTGGACGCGGTGGTTCTGTCCACCCAGCACGGACCGGAAGTTTCCCAGGAGCAGATCCATGGGGATATTAAGAAGTATGTGTTCGATCCCATCCTTCCCAAGGATATGATCGATGAGGAGACCAAGTTCTTTATTAATCCTACCGGCCGTTTCGTCATCGGAGGACCTCACGGAGATTCCGGTCTCACCGGCCGCAAGATCATCGTGGACACCTACGGCGGATATGCCCGCCACGGCGGCGGCGCCTTCTCCGGCAAGGACTGCACCAAGGTAGACCGTTCCGCTGCTTACGCTGCCCGTTACGTGGCCAAGAACCTGGTGGCTGCGGGCCTGGCGGACAAGTGCGAGCTTCAGCTGTCCTACGCCATCGGCGTGGCTCATCCCACCTCCATTCAGGTGGAGACCTTCGGCACCGGCAAGCTGTCCGATGAGAAACTGACAGAGATCGTCCGGGAAAACTTTGACCTGCGTCCCGCCGGCATCATCCGGATGCTGGATCTGCGCCGCCCCATTTACAAACAGACGGCCGCTTATGGACATTTCGGAAGAAACGATCTGGATCTTCCCTGGGAGAAGCTGGACAAAGTGGACGCGCTGAAGAAATATCTGTGATAAAACGGAATCAGAAAAGCGGACTGTGAAGAGTAAGAGAGAAAAGAGTCTGCCGCGCCTGGAAACAGGCGGGCAGGCTCTTTTACACAGACCAGGGTTTGCTTTGACTATTCTCTTTCTACAATGGCCGCGCAGCCCATGCCGCCTCCTACGCAGAGGGTTGCCAGACCTTTCTTAGCGTCCCGTTTTTCCATCTCGTAGAGCAGGGTTACCAGGATCCGGCAGCCGGAGCAGCCTACCGGGTGGCCCAGGGCGATGGCGCCGCCGTTGACGTTTACCTTGCTCATGTCAAAGTCCAGATCCCGGGCAACCGCCACGGACTGAGCGGCAAAAGCCTCGTTTGCCTCCACCAGATCCATATCCTGGATGGTCAGTCCGGTTCTGGCAAAGAGCTTTTTGGTAGCGGCGATGGGGCCCACGCCCATGATGGAGGGATCCACGCCGGCCAGGGTTCCGTCGATCCAGGTTGCCATGGGTTTTACTCCCAGTTCTTTGGCTTTTTCTTCGCTCATGACTACAATGGCGGCAGCGCCGTCGTTGATGGAGGAGGCGTTTCCGGCGGTCACCATGCCGTCCTTCTTGAAGGCGGGACGGAGCTTGGAAAGGCTCTCCACCGTAACGCCCTGGCGGGGGCCTTCATCGGTGTCGAAGAGTACGGTTTCTTTTTTCTTCTTGACTTCCACCGGAACGATCTCATCTTTGAAGCGTCCGGAAGCAATGGCCGCGCAGGCTTTCTGCTGGCTGTTGGCGGCAAAAGCGTCCAGTTCCTCACGGGTCAGTCCCCACTGCTCCGCTACATTTTCAGCGGTGATGCCCATGTGATAGTGGTGGAAAGCATCTGTAAGGGCGTCTGTGATCATGGTGTCGTAGATCTGGTTATTGCCCATGCGGTAGCCGAAACGGGCGTTCTGCAGGGCGTAGGGAGCCATGGACATGTTTTCGATGCCGCCGGCTACGATGATGTCAGCCTCGCCCTCCCGGATCATTCTGGCGGCGGTATTTACGCAGTCCAGACCGGAGCCGCAGAGCACGTTGATGGTGATGGCCGGGGATTCCACGGGAATGCCGGCATTGACAGCGGCCTGTCTGGCGGGATTCTGGCCGGTTCCGGCCTGGATGACACAGCCCATGTAAACCATGTCCACCTGCTCCGGTTTTACGCCGGAGCGCTTCAGGGCCTCTTTGATAACGATGGTTCCCAGTTCCGGGGCGGGGGTGGTGCTTAAGGCTCCGCCCATGACGCCGATTGCGGTCCGGCAGGCGCCGGCCAGTACGATTTTTTTAGCCATTGGATTTGTCCTCCTTCATATGGTGTAAAGATACTTTTTCGCTATCTCTATGATAGCAGAAAATAAAAAAAATGCAACGGATATTGTTATTTTTATAACAATATCCGCCGCGTTTTTTCCGGGAAGGGCGGAAAACTCAGGAAACAGAGGTATCCCTGCGGTTTACCAGAAAAATTCCCAGAGATACCAAGACCAGGGCGGCCAGACCGTAGAGGCTGAAGGCCTGGTTGTTTTCTCCCAGCAGAAGGGCGGAGAGAATCACGCCGAATACCGGATTCATAAATCCGAAGACGGCAATCCGGCTGACGGGATTATATTTCAGCAGGATCCCCCAGAGACTGTAGGCCACGGCAGAGATCATAGCCATATAAAGCAGAAGCAGGGAGGAGGGAATGGTAAAACCGCTGACCCTCCCGCCCATGGCGGCTCCTCCGGCAGCCAGAATCAGACCGCCCAGGATAAACTGCCAGCCGCTGAGCATCACCGGATTTTCTCTGGCAGAAAATTTTTTTACCAGAACGGAGGACAAGGCATAGGACAGAGCGGCGATGAGGATAAAACCTTCCCCGGTGAGCCTCATATGGAAATCAAAGGATCCTCCGGCCAGATTAATGAGAATTACTCCCGCGAATCCCGCCGCGCATCCCAGCAGCTTTACCCGGGTCAGCTTCTCATAACGGAAGAGCAGGCTGGACATGAGGATGGCGAAGAAGGTGCTGGAGGCATTTATAATGGAAGATTTTACCCCGGTAGTGTTGGCAAGGCCAATATAAAAAAAGAAATACTGGATGATGGTCTGGGCCAGGGACAGAAGTCCGATGGGAACCAGGGCGCTGCGGCGGGGCAGCAGGAGTTTCCGGGACGCCAGACTGCCGAAGAGAATCACCAGGATTCCCGCCAGGGTGAACCGGGTCCCGGCGAAAAGGATCTGGGAAGCTGTGTCGGAGGCACCGATAGAAAACATCCGATAACCGATCTTTACAACGGGAAATGCGCTGCCCCAGAGAAAACAGCAGATCAGGGTCAGCAGGCAGACAACAGGGATTTTGGTCAGCAGTTTCTGATTCATTACAGTTCATTCCTCTCCATGAAATCACAAGATGCTGAGGTCAAATTAAAATCTGGCCTCTTGATACCACGGACTGCTCCGCGCTTCGTGCTTCCGCAATCCTGGTGTCGTCATAATAATACACCGGAACAAAGCGCAGGGCTTCGTCCCGGTGTATTATATAGAATCTTATTAAAATTTACAAGTATCAGAACAGACCGGTGATCTTTCCGTTCTCGTCTACATCGATCTTCTCTGCTGCCGGACGTTTGGGCAGGCCGGGCATGGTCATGATCTCTCCGGTGAGGGCTACGATGAAGCCTGCTCCTGCGGAGATCTTCAGATTGCGGACGGTTACCTCAAAGTCCGTGGGAGCTCCCAGTTTACCCGGATCATCGGTGAGGCTGTACTGGGTCTTAGCCACACAGATGGGGCAGTTGCCGTAACCCATAGCTTCCAGCTGCGCCGCCTGTTTCTTGGCGCCTGCGGTGAGCACCGCGCATTTGCCGCCGTAAACCTTCTGTACGATCTGGTTCAGTTTGTCCTCAATGCTTCCATCCAGTTCATAGGAGAAGGTGAAGCCGGAGTTATCCTCCTCGCAGAGACGAACCACTTCATTGGCCAGAGCGATACCGCCCTCGCCGCCTTTGGCCCATACCTCAGAAAGGGCTACATTTACACCCAGCTCTTTGCACTTGCGCTCTACCAGATCCAGCTCTGCCTTGGTATCCGTGGGGAAGGCGTTGATGGCTACTACGCAGGGCAGATGGTATACGTTCTTGATATTTCCTACGTGCTTCAGCAGGTTGGGAAGGCCTTTTTCCAGAGCTTCCAGATTCTCGCTGTTCAGCTGATCCTTGGGAACGCCGCCGTTGTATTTCAGGGCGCGGACGGTGGCAACAATGACAACCGCGTTGGGTTTCAGACCAGCCATCCGGCACTTGATATCCAGGAATTTCTCCGCGCCCAGGTCCGCGCCGAAGCCTGCCTCTGTGATGCAGTAGTCGCCCAGCTTCAGGGCCATTCTGGTAGCGGTTACAGAGTTGCAGCCGTGAGCGATATTAGCGAAGGGTCCGCCGTGGACAATGGCCGGAACATGCTCCAGAGTCTGTACCAGGTTGGGCTTCAGGGCATCCTTCAGCAGCGCGCACATAGCGCCTTCCGCGTGAAGGTCTCCCGCGGTAACCGGTTTCTGCTCAGAAACTTTTCCGTAGGTATATCCCACTACCAGCCGGGCCAGCCGGGCCTTCAGGTCAGAGATATCGTTGGCCAGGCAGAGAACCGCCATGATTTCGGAGGCAACAGTAATGTCGTATCCGTCCTCTCTGGGAGTTCCGTTGCTTCTGCCGCCCAGTCCGTCCACTACGTTCCGCAGCTGACGGTCATTCATATCCACACATCTTCTCCAGGTGACCTTTCTGGGGTCGATGTTCAGCTCGTTGCCCTGGAAGATATGATTGTCGATCATAGCGGCCAGCAGGTTGTTGGCTGCTCCGATGGCGTGGAAGTCACCGGTGAAATGAAGGTTGATGTCCTCCATGGGAACTACCTGAGCGTATCCGCCGCCTGCAGCTCCGCCCTTTACGCCGAACACCGGTCCCAGAGAAGGCTCACGAAGGGCAACCATAACATTCTTGCCGATTTTCTGCATAGCGTCTGCCAGACCCACGGTGGTGGTGGTCTTTCCCTCTCCTGCGGGAGTAGGGTTGATAGCGGTCACCAGAACCAGTTTTCCGTCCGGCGCGTCAGATTCTTTTAATAAGTTGTAATCAATTTTCGCTTTGTACCTGCCGTACTGCTCCAGGTACTTGTCGTCAATCCCTGCCTTTTCGGCAATCTTGGTGATTGGCTCCATCACACACTCCTGCGCGATTTCGATGTCTGATTTGTAACCCATAACTCTTTACTCTCCTTTCTGATGAAGTGCGGCCGTTCTGTTGTCTGTGAACATTTTCAGTGAGCGGAAACAACACTAACAACATGCAGCTAGACAAAAAGGCAGCATTTGTAGCTTCACAAATGCTGCCCAGACGGTCGGCTTCACACACGTCCTGCTTCCCCTGTGGTTTTTCCACATATCCGTCAGTACACAGGACTGTTAAATTGTACAGGCATAGTATAGCACCTGGAAATCAAAAGTGCAATCCTTATTTTCAATTCATGCCCTTTTGGTTTTTTGCGCGTCATAAAGTCATGATTCCTGCGCCAGCGCAGCCCGCATGCCTTTTTGACGTTTGTCTCATAATAAATATATGAAATAACTCCTGCGCCGGGATGTTTCCCGGGAATTCCGGAAGCCCGCTAAAATCGGAAAACGGCTGTTCATGATTTATTTACAATTTATTGGCAAATAGCACTTGATTGTGGATAAGAAGTATGCTAGTATGTAGAAAGATTGAAAAAAGTATTTCAGAAATGTTACAAAAGAGTTTTAAAATGGGTTTTAGGAGTGTTATACATGCGAAATAAGAGGTTTCTTACATTAGGATTGGTGATTGCGCTGGTAGGCGCGCAGGTATTGACTGTAAGCGCGGCGCCCACGATAGATGAGGTACAGCAGCAGAAGGAAGATGCCAGCCAGTCTCTGGACGAGCTGACGGATTCCGTTAATAAACTGTCTGAGCAGAAGCAGCAGATTGAGAATGAAATTGATGATCTGGACGCGGAACTGATCAGCACCATCGCATCTGTAAATTCCCTGGATCAGCAGATTCAGGAGCAGGAAGCGGCTCTGGAGGTTACCAGTCAGAACCTGGCAGCGGCGGAGCAGGACAAGGCAGAGCAGTACGAAGCCATGAAGCAGCGGATGCAGTACATCTACGAGAGAGGCGGCAGCGGCGGATGGGCTACCATTCTGATGGAGGACGGAGATATTACCAGCCTTCTGAACCGCGCGGAATACACCCAGCAGATGTATGATTACGACAGAGAGTGTCTGGAGGAATACGCGCAGACAGTAGCGACCGTCACCGAGCTGCAGGAGCAGCAGAATACAGAGATGGCGGAGCTGGAAGTCTCAAAGAATGAGCAGGAGGAGCAGAAAGCTTACCTGGAGCAGAAGCTGGAGGAAAAGAAAGCTACTTCTTCCAATTATGACGCGGAGATCGCCGTAGCCAACGAAAAAGCGGCAGAATATCAGAATCTGATTGAAGAATACAACGCACAGATCCAGAAACTGGTAGAGGAGCAGCAGCGGGCCGCTGCGGAGGAGGCAGCGAGACAGCAGGCAGCCGCGGAAGAAGCGGCAAGACAGCAGGCGGCCGCAGAGGAAGCCGCCAGACAGGAGGCCGCTCAGCAGCAACAGCAGCAGACGCCTTCTTATACACCGCCTCAGAATAACGGAGGCAATGAGGATACTCCCGCGGCGGATGACACGCCGGATTACGGCGGCGGTTCTTCCAACAGCACGGTATCCGGATCTGTATCCGGACAGGCTGTCATTGATTACGCGCTTCAGTTTGTAGGCAACCCTTATGTATGGGGCGGAAACAGTCTGACCAACGGAACGGACTGCTCCGGATTTGTTCATCTGGTGTACGCGCACTTCGGAATTTCAGTAGCCAGACAGTCCACTGCGCTGAGAAGTGCCGGCTATGAAGTTTCCTACGCAGAGGCTCAGCCCGGCGATATCGTCTGCTATGACGGACATGTGGCCCTTTACATGGGCGGCGGCCGAATCGTTCACGCCTCCACACCGGAGACGGGAATTGTGACAGGAAGCGTTACCTGCAAGCCCATTATTACCATTCGGCGGGTAGTATAAATTCATACATAACAATAAAAGGATTCGCTGTTTCAATCAGCGAATCCTTTTTGAATCAGAGGAAAACCGGTACAACCCTTCCGGGTTATCTCAGAATGGTTTCCATGCCTACTTTCTGCGGCTTCAGACCGCAGCTTTCATAAAATTTCATGGCTGCCGTGTTGCAGCTCCATACGTTCAGCGTTACATTGTAACATCCCTTCTGCCGGGCAAAGGCCACAACTGCCTCATAAAGGGCGCGTCCCACTCCTTTTCCCCGGCAGTCTTTATCTACGCACAGGTCGTCAATATAAAGGGTCTTAATATCTGTCATCAGCAGACTGTTTATGTACTGCTGAAAGATGCAGAAGGCATATCCCAGAACGGCGCCCTCCGGCTCTTCCGCCACAAAGACAGGGCGGCTGTCATCTTCTATAATTTTCAGCAATTCTTCCTCTGAGTATTTTTTTGTTCCCGGGCGGAACAGGTCAGGGCGTCCCTGATGGTGGATCTGTGCCACCTGCAGCAGGAGACGGTGGATGGTTTCTGTGTCACTTCTTTTCGCGCGTCTGATATTCAAAGTCTGATCCCTCCAAATTTACATAAAATTTACGTTCATTTAACCTGGATTTGTCTGTACGGTTCTAAGGCCAGTTGATATCATTTTACATATTATGAGACAAGCGGCAAAAGGGCATGCGGGCTGCGCTGGCGCAGACAAGCATGACTTTATGGCGCGCAAAACACCGAAAAGGAGCCATTTTTCGCAGAAAAATGAGCGGATTTGAGGTGTTTTTAGGATTGCGGGAGCACGAAGTGCGGAGCAATCCGTGTCTCATGCCCATTTGTCGGGCAATTTATATTATGAGACAAGCGGCAAAAGGGCATGCGGAACCTTGGAACTCTGACACTATATTATTTTTAATTGGGAGGTCTGTCAACCCCGGAAAATCCGGAGATGTTCCGTATTACATATAAAGAGGGGCTAAATGCAGAGGATGAAAAATACAGAGCATGAAATTGTAGAAATGGTCTATGCGGCTAAAACGGATACGGCGGCGGCTGACTTGCTGATCCAGAAATATCTGGGATTTATTCGCGCCGAGATGGTCAAGGCGGTTCGCAGACCGCAGAATGGATATGAGGATGAAGAAAGCATCGCCATGTTTGCTTTCTATGAAGCAATCCTGAACTATGAAAAGGGAAGAGGCGCTTTTCTGTCCTACGCGGCCAGAGCGATCCGCAGCAGATTGATCGATTACTATCGAAAAGAACGGCGGCACCGGAATCTGATTTCTCTGGATGAGCCTTTCGCCGGGGAGGAAGAGGATGCCAGCAGAAAAGATACTCTGGCAGACGGCAGGGACGAGTATTTAGATTATGTCCATCGGGAAGCCGGTCAGAAGGAGATCCGTGAATTTGAGGAAAAACTGCGGGAATTCGGACTGTGTTTTTCCGATGTGGCGGACAACTGTCCGAAGCAGAAGCGGACCCTGGAGGCGTGCGCCAGGGTTTTAGAATATGCCAGGGAAAATCCGCAGATTCTGGACCAGCTTCTGAGAAGCGGCCGGCTGCCTATAGGGGAACTGGCAGCGGGAACCGGTACGGACAGGAAGACCATGGAGCGGCATCGGAAATATTTGGTGGCGATCCTGTTAGCTTTTACAAATGGCTATGAGATCATTCGGGGACATCTCTGTCAGATGGATCCGGGAAGGGAGGCTTGAAATGAAATATCTTGTATTGGAAACCCACCCGGCTTACGCGATTTTGCTGGATCAGACCGGCAGATTTGTCAAAGCGGCCAACCGGCACTATCAGGTAGGAGAAACGGTGCAGAACGTGCTGGAACTTCGGGATGTTCCCGGGAAAAGCCATATCCGTCTGTACCGCCGTCTGTCGTCCGGGCTGGCAGCCGCGGCAGCCTGTTTCTGTCTGGTGTATTTCGGATATTACAGACCTAATTTTACGGCCTACGGCACGGTAAGGATGCAGATCAATCCGGATGTGGAGATGACCATCAGCAAAACGGAAAAGGTGCTGGATCTGGAAGGTTTGAATGAGGATGGCCGGAATCTGGTGTCGGATTATGAATATCAGGGCAAAGACAGAGAGCAGGCCTCGGAGGAACTGATTCAGCTGGCTATGGAGATGGGGTATCTGACGGAGGGAGGAACCGTTGCTTTTACCCTTGACAGTGAGGACAGCGGCTGGCTGCAGGCGGAAGAGGAGAAAACCCTGGAGCAGATGGAGGAACGATTTGGAGAGACTATTGTGATTCAGATCGGTCCCATGGCTGAGGAGGAGCCCATCCGGGCAGAAGAAGAGGTGGAAGTAGTGATTCCGCTTCCCACCCAGACGGAAACGCCCACTCCCGCGGAAACTGCGGCTCCCACCCCGGTCTGGACCGCGCCCCCGGCCACGCCGGAGCCTGTCTATCCGCCGGAAACGGACGACGATGATGACGATGACGGGGATGACGACCGGGAGGATGACAACGACGACTGGGAGGATGATGGTTCGGAGGAGGACGATGATTAAAAAAAAAGTTTTTTCCGACCCCGTTTTTTCAAAAACCCATCCGTATTCTTCTGGTATAAAACAAAAAGAAAAGCCTCTGAAAAAGAAAGGAGACAAAAACTATGATGAAGAAGATGAACGCAAAGAGAATGGGAATCGTATTGAGCGCAGGTTTACTGGCGGCAGGACTGTCCGCCTGCGGAGCAGGAGAAAGCTCGGAAGGCAGAGACGCAAAGACAGCGCCTACCGCGGTTCCCACCCGGGAGGCGGTTCAGCCTGCGGGAACTCTGCTTCTGAGCGTGAATCCGGAGATTGAACTGGATTACGATCAGAAGGGAAATGTGCTGGCCCTGGAGGGAATTAACGCCGACGGGAAAAAAGTGGTGGAAGCCTATCCGGATTTTGAAGGAAAATCCTGCAGGGATGTGGTGGGAGATCTGGTAACGGAAATCAACGAGGCCGGTTATTTTGACACCACCATTGAGGGACATGAGAAAAATATTATTCTGAAGCTGGCTAAAGGCTCAGAGTATCCGGACGATGATTTTCTGGAAGGAATTGCCGAGGAAGTGCGGACCACCGTGGAGGCGAACCAGATCGGTTCCCAGGCGCTGGCTCTGGATGAAGACGATTATGATAAGACTCTGGGATCCAAGGGCTATATCAGCGCCGAGGCAGCCCGGGATATTATCTCCAAGCAGCTGGGCAGAACGGATCTTCAGTTTGTGGAGAAAGAATATGAACTGGATGACGGAGTATATGAGATTGAGTTTCTTATGGACGGCGTGGGCTATGAGTATGAAGTAAACGCGGTAAACGGAAAAGTTCAGAAAGTGGAAGCTTATGATGATACGGACTACGGTCCCAACAACGATGGCGTGACAGATTATAACGATACAGACTACGGCCCCAACAATGACGGAGTGACGGACTACGATGATACAGATTACGGCCCCAACAACGACGGAGTGACAGATTATAACGATACAGACTACGGCCCCAACAATGACGGAGTGACGGACTACGATGATACGGATTACGGCCCCAACAACGACGGAGTGACGGACTACGATGATACGGATTACGGCCCCAACAACGACGGAGTGACGGACTACAACGATACGGACTACGGCCCGTACAACGATGGAGTGACGGACTACAACGATACAGACTACGGCCCCAACAATGACGGAGTCACCGATTATTATGACGATAATGACGGGTATACCGATTATGAGGACGATGACGACGGATATACCGATTATGAAGACGATGATGACGGATACACGGACTATGATTGATGTTCCGGGAGCCGTACGGTCTCTGCGCCATGAATTCAAGTATCAGATCAGCCTTCGGGAGGATCTGATACTGGCCGGGAGGCTGAGAAGCCTGCTGGAACACGACCGGCATGCCGGGAAGGATGGTTCCTACCGGGTTACCAGCCTGTATTTTGATACTCCCTACGATCGGGCTTACCGTCAGAAGCTCAACGGAGCGGCCAGGCGGGAGAAGTTCCGGCTGCGGTACTACGGAGCGGATACGGGAGTTATCCGGCTGGAGAAAAAATACAAGATCAACGGCCTGTGCGGGAAGCGGAGCGCCCGGCTGACTCTGCGGCAGACAGAGGAGCTGCTGGCGGGAAGGATTGACTTTCTGCTAGAGAGCCGGGAGCCTCTGCTGACGGAATTTTACAGTAAGATCCGGGGACAGGGACTGGAGAAAAAAACCATTGTCTGTTATGACCGGGAGGCTTTTTGCTTTGAACCGGGCAACGTCCGGGTGACTCTGGACCGGAATGTGCGGACCGGACTGGGAAGCACGGATTTTCTGGATACGAACCGGCTGAAGCCGGGGGCGCTGGAGAACTGTACCGTGCTGGAAGTAAAGTATGACGCGTTTCTTCCGGATCTGGTCCGCATGGCTGTCCGGGTGCCGGGAAGACAGGCGGCTGCCTGTTCCAAATACGCCCAGTGCAGGCGGTTTGACTGAAAGGAGTAAGTATGACATTCCAGGATATTTTTCGCTCAGACTTTCTGGAGAATATGGCCAGTATTTCTCTGCTGGATATGGTACTGGCCCTGTCCCTGTCTTTTCTGCTGGGCCTGTTTCTGTTTTTGGTTTATAAAAAAACCTACGCGGGAGTTATGTATTCCGCCAGTTTTGGAGTGACGCTCATTGCCATGGCAATGATTACCACAGTATTGATTATGACTGTAGTCAGCAACGTAGTGCTTTCTCTGGGCATGGTGGGAGCTCTGTCTATTGTTCGCTTCCGCACTGCCATTAAGGAACCCATGGATATCGCCTTTCTCTTCTGGAGTATCGCGGTGGGAATCGTGCTGGCGGCTGGCCTGATCCCCCTGGCGGTATTCGGCAGTCTTCTGATCGGACTGGTGCTGATCCTCTTTTCTGCCGGGAAAAATGTGGATCATCCCTATATTCTTGTAATACACTGTGAAAACGGGGACCAGGAAAAAGAAATCCGGACCTTTGTGGAGGCTAGCGTAAAGCGCATGAGCCTGAAAAGCAAAAGCGTCAGTCCGGGCAGGATCGAACTGAATTATGAAATCCGTCTGCGGAAGGAAAGCAGCGAGTTTGTCAATGAACTGGACCGGCTTCCGGGAGTGTCCCAGGCGGTGCTGGTTTCCTATAATGGAGATTATATGGGGTAACAGTATGCTGAAGCATAAACATATTGACAAGATCTGTTTCGGAGCTATGGCGGCGGCGGTACTGCTGACTCTGCTGCTGCTGTCCGGAAAGGCTCCCGGCGTTTCCAGAGCCAGTGCCAGCCCGGAATATAAAAGCCGGCTGTTTGATTCGGACCGGGTTCACACCATAGACATCCGTATGGAAGATTGGGAGACATTTCTGGAGACAGCGGCGGAGGAGACCTATTCCCCCTGTACCCTGGTGATTGACGGGGAAACTTTTGAGCAGGCGGGACTGAGGGCCAAGGGAAATAATTCTCTGCGGCTGACTGAGGATTACGGTCTGCGCCGATACAGCCTGAAGGTGGAGTTTGATCACTATCAGGAGGGAAACAGCTATTACGGGCTGGATAAACTGTCCCTGGACGCTTCTTTTCAGGATAACAGTTATCTGAAGACCTATATGGTCTACGATATGATGCATTATATGCAGGTGCCCGCCCCTCTGTGCAGTTACGCGCAGGTATCTGTAAACGGGGAACCCTGGGGGCTTTTCCTGGCAGTGGAGGAGCCGGAGGAGGCATTTGCCAGACGCTGCTTCGGAAAACAGCACGGGAACCTGTACAAACCGGATTACCGTTCCCTCAAGGCGGAGAACGCGGATGTGGCTCTGCAGTATGTGGATGACGACCCGGACAGCTATGAAAATATTTTCAGAAAGGCAAAATTTGATGTGACGGAGGCAGACAAACAGAGGCTGATCCGGGCGCTGAAAATTCTGGATTCCGGAGAAAATCTGGATCAGGCGGTAAATGTGGATCAGGTGCTGCGGTATTTTACGGTGCAGGTTTTTGTCATGAACTGGGACAGTTATCTGGGACGGACCGGCCACAACTATTTCCTTTATGAGGAGGATGGAGTAATCAGCATGCTGCCCTGGGATTATAATCTTGCCTTCGGCACCTATGCTCTGGGAATGACGGATCCGATCCGAGATCCCAATATACTGATTAATTATCCTATTTTTACTCCGGCGGAGGGGGAGGTCATGAGGGAGAGGCCTCTCTATCATAACCTTATGAAAAACGACCGGTATTTTCAGCAGTATCAGAAATATTTTGACCAGTTTCTAAGGGAGTATTTTGAGAGCGGACTGTTTTCTGTAAGGCTGCGGGAGGCGGCGGAGAGAATTGCCCCCTATGTACGGAAGGATCCCACGGCGTTCTGTACCTGGGAAGATCATCTGCAGGCGGTGGATACCCTGGAACAGGTCTGCCTGCTGCGGGCGGAAAGCGCCAGAGGACAGCTGGAGGGAAAAATCCCCGGAACCTTCCGGGGGCAGCAGGAAGATCCGGGGGCGGGCGTGGACGCTTCCCATATAGATTTGAGAGAACTGGGAGATTTTGAAGATCTGGAACAGGCGGCGAAAAGAGCTGCCTGTTTTTATAATGGAACAGGGAAATCCTCTTGCCTGCCGCCAGGTTCTGCACTATAATCACTACAGATATTCCGCCGGCAGGAGATCCGGCAGGCGGAGCGGTCAGCAGGAAAGGAGTCGATAGCACATGGAAGTGACAGAACTGCTGGAAAAGGTAAAAAATCAGGAAATGACGGTGGAAGAGGCCAGGGAGCAGCTGAGGGAGCTGCCCTATGAGGACATGGGATTTGCAAAGCTGGACCATCATCGGAGGCTGCGTTCCGGGTTCGGGGAAGTGATCTATTGTGCCGGGAAAACCGTGGAACAGACGGCAAAGATTTTTCAGGCCATGGCGCGGCGGGAGACAGACGTTCTGGGAACCAGAGCTTCCCGGGAGCAGTATGAGGCGGTGAAAGCTCTGCTTCCGGACGCGCAGTATCACGAGATCGGAAGGGTTCTCCGGGTGAGAAGAAAGAAGCTGGAACCGGAAGGTCTGGTAGCCGTCTGCACCGGCGGAACTTCCGATATGCCGGTGGCGGAGGAGGCTGCCCTGACGGCGGAATTTTTCGGGGCAAGAGTAGAGCGGATCTATGATGTGGGAGTGGCGGGGATTCACCGCCTTCTGGATCAGACAGAAAAGCTGAGGAAAGCCAACTGCATCCTGGCTATCGCCGGCATGGAGGGGGCTCTGGCCACGGTGACGGCGGGGCTGGTGGACCGGCCGGTGATCGCGGTACCCACTTCCGTGGGATACGGAGCCAGCTTCGGGGGGCTTTCCGCCCTGCTGACTATGCTGAATTCCTGCGCGGAGGGCCTGGCGGTGGTGAACATCGACAACGGCTTCGGGGCCGGATATCTGGGGGCTCAGATCAACCGGCTGGCGCTGCGGGGAAGCACAGAGGAGAAAGGAGAGTAAACATATGGATCTGGAGTCATATCTGGCATTTTTAAACAGCGGTCAGATGGTGGTGGGAGGCTCAGAAGTACATCAGTTTATGCACGGCGTCAGCCAGGAGGCCATCCGCATTACCGCGGAGATCAACGGCCGCTACCATGAGCCGGCGGAACTGAGGAAACTGTTTTCAGAATTGATCGGAAAGCCGGTGGACGAGAGCTTCGGCCTGTTTCCTCCGTTTTATACGGACTGCGGAAAAAACATTACAGTGGGGAAAAACGTATTTATCAATTCCTGCTGTCAGTTCCAGGATCAGGGGGGAATCACCATCGGGGACGGGAGCCTCATCGGCCATTCCGCCATCATCACCACTTTGAACCATGACTTTGCTGTGGCTCATCGGAGCAGTATGCATCCCGCTCCGGTGGTCATCGGAAAGAATGTCTGGCTGGGCGCCAGAGTCACCATCGTACCCGGAGTGACTATCGGAGACGGGGCGATCATCGGCGCCGGCGCCGTGGTGACGAAGGATGTGCCGCCGAAAGCCGTAGCGGCGGGAGTGCCGGCAAGGGTGATCCGGATGCTGGAGGAGTAAGATCCAGAGCAGACGGCCAGTGACATCAGCGGGGGTGTTTTTCTGACAGAAGTTTTCGATATCTGGCCGGGGAAACGCCCCTGCGGGCTTTAAAGGCATTAATAAAACTGGCGGCGGAACTGTAGCCCAGGGAGTCTGCCAGTTCGAAAATAGAAATAGCAGCCTTGGGACCTTTTTTTCAAAGCTTGCCTTTTCACGAAAGTTGTGCTATCCTTTTTTATATCTTTATTTTCTCGCGGGATTCTCCGCAGATTTCCACAAAACAATATGCCGATAGTTAAATGATTTTACGATGGAAAAGGAGGCGCTTTTTGAAAACTGAATTAACCAGAAGGCTGGAACTGAGCCAGAAAATGGAGCAGTATGATGAACACTGCAAAAATATTCTGGCTGACAAAAGAATTTTGGCCTGGATCATGAAAGAAACCATGAAAGAGTTTCAATCTCTGGAAATCGATGATATAATGCAATACATAGAGGGCTCACCGGATGTGTCTTCCATCCCGGTGGATCCGGGAATGACCAACTCGCCCGTGATCCACGGGATCGGAACAGAGGGGAATATCCCGTACGAGGGAGCCGTGTATTTTGATATTCGATTTATGGCGGGACTTCCCAAAAAAGAAACAGGGATTATAGTGAATCTGGAAGCCCAGAAAGAGATGCGCAGGGGATACAGCATTGTAACCAGAGGGATTTTTTATGGAGCCAGAATGATTTCCGCTCAGATGGGAACGGAATTTACCGCGCCGGATTATCAGAAAATTAAAAAAGTTTTTTCCGTTTGGATCTGCTTTCATTCTCCGCAATATATCGGGAATGCGGTTTCAAGCTATGGCCTTCAGAAAAACGACATCGTGCCGGGAATTCCCGATATACCGGAAGAATACGACAAAGTGGAAATTATACAGATCTGTCTTAACCCGGAAAGAGAAAACAGAATAAAGCTGACAGAACTGCTGAACCTTATTTTTAACAGCAAATTGCCTTACAAAGAAAAGGTAACGTTACTTAGAGATTCATTTGGATTTCCCGTAGAGGCGGAGTTTGGAGAGGAGCTGAAAAATATGTGTAATGTGAGCCAGTATATTTTTGGATATGCTCTGGAGGAAGGAATAGAGCAGGGATTACAGCAGGGATTACAGCAGGGAATAGAGCAGGGAATGGAGCAGGGATTACAGCAGGGAATGGAGCAGGGCCGGCAGAGCAGGACGGAGGAGATTGTCCGGAGGATGAGGGAAGAGAATTATCCGGAGGATCAGATCATTAGAATCTGTGGAGTAACGAAAGAAGAACTTCTGTCTATAAAATGAGACCAGCACGACTTTGCGGAGCAATCCCTGTCTCGGCCCCATTAATCGGACAATCCATAAAATAGCGGAGAGGCTTTAAGCCTCTCCGAAAAACAGGTTTATGTCTTCCTCCACGCTCTGGATTCCCGCAATGCCGAAGTTTTCCACCAGGACTTTTGCCACCGCAGGAGACAGGAAAGCCGGCAGGGTGGGCCCCAGATGGATATTTTTTACCCCCAGGGACAGCAGGGCCAGCAGTACGATCACGGCTTTCTGCTCATACCAGGAAATATTGTAGATAATAGGCAGATCATTGATATCTTCCAGTCCGAAGACTTCTTTCAGCTTCAGGGCGATCACTGCCAGAGAGTAGCTGTCATTGCACTGTCCGGCATCCAGTACCCGGGGAATTCCCCCGATCTCTCCCAGATTTAATTTGTTATATCTGTATTTGGCGCAGCCGGCGGTAAGGATCACCGTGTCTTCCGGCAGGGCTTTGGCGAAATCCGTGTAATAGCTTCTGGATTTTGCCCGGCCGTCGCAGCCGGCCATGACCACAAATTTTCTGATGGCTCCGGATTTTACGGCGTCCACCACTTTGTCCGCCAGAGCCAGCACCTGCCCGTGGGCGAAGCCTCCGGTGATCTCTCCGGTTTCCAGTTCCTCTGGGGGAGGGCAGTGTTTTGCCTGCCGGATGATCGCGGAAAAATCTTTCGCTTCCCCGGGCGCTCCCGGAATGTGGACGCAGCCGGGGTATCCTGCGGCGCCGGTGGTGTACAGCCGGTCTTTATAACTGTCTTTGGGAGGAACGATGCAGTTAGTGGTCATAAGGATAGGACCGTGGAAACGCTCAAATTCTTCTTTCTGTTTCCACCAGGCATTTCCGTAATTCCCCACAAAATGCGGATACTTTTTAAATGCAGGATAATAGTGGGCGGGAAGCATTTCCGAGTGGGTATAAACATCCACGCCGGTGTCTTTGGTCTGCTCTAGCAGCATTTCCAGATCCCGGAGGTCATGGCCGGAGATCAGGATGCCGGGACGGGTTCCCACACCGATATTTACCTTGGTGATCTCAGGATTCCCGTAAGCTTCGGTGTTGGCCTGATCCAGCAGGGCCATGCCTTTGACCTCGCATGCTCCGGTTTCCAGAGCCAGGGCGGTCAGATCCTCCGCGGTCAGAGAATCCTCCAGGGTAGCCGCCAGAGCCTTCTGGAGAAAAGCATCCAGTTCCGGATCCTCTTTCAGAAGAACGTTGGCGTGTTTGGTATAGGCGGCCAATCCTTTGAGGCCGTAGGTGATCAGTTCCCGGAGGCTGCGGATGTCCTCATTTTCTGTGGAGAGAACGCCCACCGCAGAGGCTTTGGCAGAGAATTCCGATCCCGGACCGTTCCAGAGAGCTGCTTCCGGAAGAGAGGAGGGATCCTTCAGCTGAGGAAGCAGGAGATCTTTTACATCCAGGGTTTCCCGGATCCGGGCCCGGATAGCGGACGGATCGAAATTGACATTGGTGATGGTGGCAAACAGGTTGGCAGTGACCAGGTGGTTGATCTCCGCGGGGATCTCCGTGCCCTGCGCCCGGAGGGCTGTGGAGACAGCGGAGAGGCCTTTGGTGACATAGATCAGCAGATCCTGCAGGCCGGCCGCTTCCGGATTTTTTCCGCAGACACCGGATTGGGTACAGCCTTTGCAGCCGGCGGTTTCCTGGCACTGAAAGCAGAACATTTTGTTTTCCATAGGGGAATTCCTCCTTTTTGATTTGGGCTTGATTTTATGGTGTGAGTATATTATAGTTTGGACAATAAAACAGTTGTTATGACAACATAGGGAGAGAATCTATGGATTTTGTTCAAATATCAAAAACCGTTTTATTTCAGGGAACAAGGCCGGAGGACGCGGAAGCCATGCTGAAGTGTCTGGAGGCCAGAGAAAAGCAGTTTCAGAAAGACGAAACCATTTATTATGTGGGAGATAGGGTATCAGAGCTGGGTCTGGTCCTTTCCGGAAGCGTGCTGATCGAAAATGACGATCTCTGGGGAAACCGGAGCATTCTGGACCGTATAGGTCCCGGACAGATCTTCGCGGAGACTTACGCCTGCGTGCCCGGGGAAAAACTGCTGGTGACCGTGACAGCGGCAGAAAAAACAGAAGTTCTGTTCCTGAACGTGGGAAAAATCCTCAGAGTCTGTACCAATGCCTGCAGTTTCCATGCCAGACTGATCCGGAATCTGCTGACGCTGTCTGCCCGGAAAAATCTGAACCTGTCCCGGAGGATCTTTCACACTTCCGCGAAATCGATCCGGGGACGGCTTTTATCGTATCTGTCCTGGCAGGCAGTCAAACAGGGCAGCCGGGAGTTTGACATCCCCTTTAACCGGCAGCAGCTGGCGGATTACCTGGGGGTGGACCGGTCCGCCATGTCCGCGGAGCTGGGGAAAATGAAGCGGGAAGGGTTGATCCAGGTGGATAGAAGTCATTTCAGAATGGAGGAATAGGAGAAAAAGATGCAGCATATTACCGTAGTCCCTTACGATCCGGCCTGGGAAAAGGAGTTTGAGAAGGAGGCAGCGGCCCTTGAGAAAATCCTGGGAGAAGAATGTCTTGCCTTGTATCACATCGGCAGCACAGCCGTGCCGGGGCTGAAGGCCAAGCCCATCATTGATATACTGGCTGTGGTCAGAAGTCTGGATGGGGTGGATGAACGCTGTTCCTTGTTTGAAAAGCTGGGTTATGAATGCATGGGAGAGATGGGGATCCGCAGCCGCAGATATTTCCGGAAGGGAGGGGATGAGCGGACCCATCAGATCCATATATTTGAAGAAAAGAATCAGAAGGAGATCCGGAGGCATCTGGCGGTCCGGGATTATCTCCGGGCCCACAGAGCGGAGGCGGAGGCTTATGGAAGTCTTAAGGCCCGTCTGGCGGAAGAATTTCCCTATGATATCGAAGGATACTGCCAGGGAAAGGATGCCTTTGTAAAACAGCTGGAAGAAAAAGCGCTTCTGTGGAGGAAGCTGCAGGAGAACCGCCGAGGTCTGAAATTTTGCAGGCTTAGGAATTGCCGGAAACTTTTGAAGCCGGCGGCTGAATGGTTTGCCGAAAAATGGGGGATTGCTGAAGAAATTTATTTGGAAAGTATGGAGAGGTGCCTGCGGCAGAAAGAGGGAATCCCGCAGTGGTATGTACTGATCGATGAAGAGGGAAACATTGCGGCCGGCGCAGGAATGATCGACAATGATTTCCACAGCCGGAAGGATCTGACCCCCAATCTCTGCGCCTTGTATGTGGAGGAGCGGTATCGGAACCGGGGACTTGCCAGATGGATTCTGGACGAGATCCGGGCGGAGGCCGGGAACATGGGATACGACAAGCTGTATCTGGTGACGGATCACATGGGCTTTTATGAAAGATGCGGGTGGAAATTCCTGACAATGGCCAAAGATCAGGAAGCAATGCCGATACGCCTTTATGAGGCAGACACAAGGGAAATCGAGAAAGATTAGAAAGGGAAAAGTGGGTGGAAATTTAAAAAAAATTAGCACTCACCTCTTTACAGTGCTAACAATCTGTGTTATATTGGCATTAGCACAGGGAGACAGACCTGCGCAATTTCGATACCAGGAGGTGTGAGTATGAACATCAGCAAGTTTACGCAGAAATCGCTGCAGGCTGTGCAGGACCTGGAAAAGACCGCCTATGAGTTCGGCAATCAGGAGATCGAGCAGGAGCATCTGCTGTACAATCTCCTTCACCAGGATGACAGCCTGATCTTAAAGATGATAGAAAAAATGGAGATCCAGAAGGAGCATTTTCTCAATCGGATCAACGAGGCGCTGAACGCCAGAGTCAAGGTACAGGGAGGGAATCCCTACATCGGCCAGTATCTGAACAAGGTGCTGGTCAGCGCGGAGGACGAAGCCAAGGCCATGGGGGACGAGTATGTCTCCGTGGAGCACCTGTTTTTGTCCATGCTGCGGAATCCAAGCCCCAGCATGAAGCAGATTTTTAAAGAGTACGGCATCACCAGAGAGCGCTTTCTCCAGGCTCTGAGCACGGTCCGGGGCAACCAGCGGGTGACCACGGACAATCCGGAGGCAACCTATGATACGCTGAACAAATACGGACAGGATCTGGTGGAGAAGGCCAGAGACCAGAAGCTGGATCCGGTCATCGGCCGGGACGGAGAGATTCGGAATGTGATCCGGATCCTTTCCCGCAAGACCAAAAATAATCCGGTGCTCATCGGAGAACCCGGCGTCGGCAAGACCGCCGTGGTGGAGGGCCTTGCCCAGCGGATCGTCCGGGGAGATGTGCCGGAAGGACTGAAAGATAAGACCATTTTTTCCCTGGATATGGGAGCCCTGGTGGCGGGAGCCAAATACCGGGGCGAGTTTGAGGAGCGGCTGAAGGCCGTTCTGGAGGAAGTCCGCAAGAGCGAAGGCAAGATCATCCTCTTTATTGATGAGCTGCACCTGATTGTAGGAGCAGGGAAGACCGACGGCGCCATGGATGCCGGCAATATGCTGAAGCCCATGCTGGCCAGAGGCGAGCTGCACTGCATCGGCGCCACCACCCTGGATGAGTACCGCCAGTACATTGAGAAGGACGCGGCTCTGGAGCGCCGGTTCCAGCCGGTGCTGGTGGATGAGCCCACGGTGGAGGATACCATCTCCATCCTGCGTGGATTGAAGGAGCGGTACGAGGTGTACCACGGGGTGAAGATCACCGACGGGGCTCTGGTGGCGGCGGCCACCCTTTCCGACCGGTATATTTCCGACCGGTTCCTGCCGGACAAGGCTATCGACCTGGTGGACGAGGCCTGCGCCCTGATCAAGACCGAGATGGATACCATGCCGGCGGAGCTGGATGAGCAGAACCGGAAGATCATGCAGATGGAGATCGAGGTGGCTGCTCTGAAGAAGGAGACGGACAACCTGAGCAGAGAGCGTCTGGAGAATCTGCAGAAAGAACTGGCGGAGCTGAAGGATCAGTTTAACGCCCAGAAAGCTCAGTGGGAAAATGAAAAATCCTCCCAGGAGAAGCTGTCCGGACTCCGGGAGCAGATCGAGGATCTGAACCGTCAGATCCAGAGCGCCCAGCAGAATTACGATCTGGAGAAAGCGGCAGAACTGCAGTACGGAGAACTGCCCAGACTTCAGCAGCAGCTGCAGGCAGAAGAAGAAAAACTGAAAAACCAGGATATGTCCCTGGTCCATGAGAGCGTCACAGAAGATGAGATCGCCCGGATCATTTCCCGGTGGACCGGGATTCCCGTGGCCAAATTGACAGAGGGAGAGAAGGCCAAGATCCTCCGGCTGGAAGATGAGCTCCACAAGAGAGTAGTGGGCCAGGACGAGGCGGTCAGCAAAGTAGCGGACGCCATTATCCGTTCCAAGGCAGGGATCAAGGATCCCACCAAGCCCATCGGTTCTTTCCTGTTCCTGGGCCCCACCGGCGTGGGAAAAACGGAGCTGGCAAAGACACTGGCGGAGAAGCTGTTTGACGATGAGAACAACATGGTGCGGATCGATATGAGCGAGTATATGGAGAAATATTCCGTGTCCCGGCTCATCGGAGCGCCTCCGGGATACGTGGGATACGAGGAGGGGGGCCAGCTGACGGAAGCGGTCCGGAGGAAACCCTACTCGGTGGTACTGTTCGATGAGATCGAAAAAGCCCACCCGGATGTGTTCAACGTGCTGCTGCAGGTGCTGGACGACGGCCGGATCACCGATTCCCAGGGCCGGACTGTGGACTTTAAGAACACGATCCTGATCATGACCTCCAACATCGGTTCCCAGTATCTGCTGGAGGGGATCCAGGAGGACGGCACCATCAGCCAGCAGGCTCAGGATCTGGTGCAGAACGACCTGCGGGCCCACTTCCGTCCGGAATTCCTGAACCGGCTGGATGAGATCATCCTGTTCAAGCCTCTGACCAAGGACAACATCGGCCATATTGTGGATCTGCTGCTGGCGGATCTAAACCGGCGGCTGGCAGACCAGGAACTTACCATTGAACTGACTCCGGAGGCCAAGCAGTTTGTCATTGACGGCGGCTACGATCCGGTATACGGCGCAAGGCCCCTGAAGCGGTTTGTGCAGAAGTATGTGGAGACCCTGTCGGCCCGCCTGATCCTGGGAGGAAATGTGGGCCAGGGCGACACCATACTGCTGACGGTGCAGGAGGGAAAACTGACGGCAGTGGTAAAACCGGAAGCGGAGGTAGTGGAATGATCCCAAAAGATCCTGTGATGCTGCTGAGTTATGCAAATACGCAGCTGCGAGATCATTATGGAAGCTTAAAAGAACTCTGTGAAGGCCTGGGTCTTCAGGAGGCAGAACTGCGGGAAAAACTAAAAGCGATCGATTACGAATACGATCCGAAAGAAAATCAATTCCGATAAAAAAAGCTGCGGGAAGGATTCAACGATGTTTCGAGAATCCTTTGCCGCAGTTTTTTTCAGCAGCCGGAGCAGCGCCTCTACCTCTTACCTTTCCGCGGCCCGGCTGGCTGCGAAACGCGCTGCCTCCTGCCCCGTGCTGTTCCCTCCGTCTTCCGGAAGGGGACGGATTTTCTGACGGTATACTCTGCGGAAAAAGAGGACGGTAAACAGCAGGGAGAAAATTTCCGCGATGGGGAAAGACCACCAGACGGCCGGCAGGCCGAAGGTTTCCGCCAGCAGCCAGGCCGCCGGCAGAAGAACGATCAGCTGCCGGATCAGGGAGGTCAGCATGCTGTAGAAAGCGCTTCCCAGAGCCTGAAGGACAGAACTCAGAACGATGCAGCAGCCGGCCACAATAAAGCTGAGACTGATGACGCGCATGGCAGGAACGCCGATAGCCAGCATATGGTCGGAGGCGTTAAAGATTCCAAGCAGCTGTTCCGGAATCACACAGAAGAGAGCCAGGCCGGCCAGCATCAGAAGAGTGGCGGCGACTGCGCTGAGACGGATGGCGCGGTTGATCCGCAGCCGCTTCCGGGCGCCGTAGTTATAGGCGATAATGGGCACCATTCCGTTGTTCAGGCCGAAAATCGGCATAAAGATAAAGCTGTTCAGCTTGAAATAAATTCCGAAAACCGCCGCGGCGGTAGAGGAAAACTGCAGAAGAATCAGATTCATGCCAAAGGTCATGACAGAGCTGATGCACTGCATAATGATAGACGGAACAGCGATTTTATAGATTTCACCGGTCAGAGAGGCGCGCAGGCGGAATCCGCGGAAATTCAGGCGGATTTCCCGGTTCAGCTTCAGATTGAAAAAAAGTCCCAGAAAGAAGCCGCAGAACTGACCGATTACAGTAGCCGCGGCGGCTCCCGCCACGCCCATTTCCGGAGCTCCGAAATATCCAAAGATCAGGATGGGATCCAGAATGATATTGATCACGGCCCCCAGCCCCTGGGTGAACATGGTGAGCAGGGTGCGGCCGGTGGAGGTCAGCAGGCGCTCCATGGTAATCTGCAGAAAGACTCCGAAACAGAGGGTACAGCAGATGCGCATGTAAGTAACGCCGTAGGCAAAAATTTCCGGATCGGAAGTCTGCAGCCCCATGAAGGCTTCCGCCAGGAGAAAGGACGCGGCAGAAAATAACACTCCGCTGATCAGCGCCAGGGAAACTCCGTGGAGAGCCACCGAGTTGGCGGTTTCATAATCTTTGCGCCCCAGGCTCCGGGAGAGCAGCGCGTTAATGCCCACGCCGGTTCCGGTGGCGATGGCGATCATCAGAGTCTGCATGGGATAGACCAGGGAGACGGCGGTCAGGGCGTCTTCATTGATCTGGGAGACATACATGCTGTCCACGATATTGTACAGCGCCTGAATGACCATAGAAATGACCATGGGGAGAGACATCTGGAACAGAAGCCTCCCCACGGGCATGATGCCCATTTTGTTTTCTTTTCTTTCAGCTGTCTGTTCCATAAATGTTCCCCCCTTTCGGTTTCAGCGGATAAAATGAGTCATGATTACCGGCTCATATTCCGGCGGGTTGACTCCCGCGTTTCTGCCGGCCTCCATATTTTTCATCATCCAGGCCATATTTTCTCCCAGAGTCCGCATAGTCTGCAGGCCCTCCAGATCCTGGCGCACATCCTCCGGAGTAAATCCGTGCACCTGGTTCCAGTACTGGGAGCCCACCAGAAACATATTGTTCATGGCGAAATACTGGTTCAGCCGCTGGAAGGCGGAGGTAGCGCCGCCTCTCCGGCAGGAAACCACGGAGGCCGCCAGTTTTCCCGCCAGGCGGCTGCCGCCGGCAAAGCACAGACGGTCCATAAAGCAGCACAGCTGTCCGCTGGGGCCCCCGTAATACACGGGTGTGCCCGCCACAATGGCGTCATACTGATCCAGGCGGGCAATGGTCTCATTGACCGCGTCCTCGAAGACGCATTTGCCCGCTTTGGCGCAGAACCCACAGTCCGTGCAGCCGGACAGGGGCTTTTTCCCCAGATACAGCAGATCCGACTCGATTCCGTGTTTTTTCAGGGAAGCTTCGATTTCAGAGAGAGCCGTAAAGGTACATCCGGCCTCATGGGGGCTTCCGTTAATCATCAATACTTTTTTCATGAGCGATTTTCCTCCTCCTGTGATAGTTCCATTATCCCCTATTCCGGCGCTTTTGTAAAGAAAGCCGGTTGCTTTTTAGGGTATCAGCGCTTATAATTTTACCCAGTGAACCATTGGAAATGGCCACAGAAACAGGAGGGAAGCCATGGGAACGTATCAGAGTTTTGCCAGGGTCTATGATCTGTTTATGGACGATATCGATTATGAAGGCTGGAGCCGTTTCCTGACCGGGAAGCTGAAAGAAGCGGGCATCCGGGAAGGCCTGATCCTGGACCTGGGCTGCGGCACCGGGGAGATGACAGAACGGCTGGCCGCCGAGGGCTACGATATGATCGGGGTGGACGGTTCCCCGGATATGCTGGAGGAGGCGGAGGAAAAGAAGCTGGAAACAGGCCATGAGATTCTGTACCTGCTGCAGGATATGAGGGAGTTTGAACTGTACGGAACGGTACGGGCGGTGGTGAGCTGCTGCGACTCCCTGAATTATATTCTGGAGCCGGAGGAGCTTCTGCGGGTTTTCCGGCTGGTAAACAATTACCTGGATCCCGGGGGACTGTTTCTTTTTGATTTCAGTACCGAAGAAAAGTACCGGCAGATCGGGGAAGATACCATCGCTGACAGCCGGGAGGAGGGCAGCTTTATCTGGGACAATTTTTATGATCCGGAGGAAAAGATCAATCAGTACGATCTGACCTTTTTCCTGAGGGAGGACAGCGGGCTGTACCGGAAATACGAAGAGACCCACATGCAGCGGGCTTATTCCGCAGAAGAAATAAAAACACTGCTGCAGGAGGCGGGCATGGAGTTCCTGCAGGCCTTTGACAGCTACTCGGAAGAACCGCCCGGAACAGAAAGCCAGCGGATTGTGATTCTGGCCCGGGAACAGGGCAAAAGTAAGAAAATGGAGTGAGAGACATGAGTGAATACAGAGATTACGCAGTGAGAGCAACCGCCGCGGGGGGCTATGTCCGGGCCTTCGCGGCAACTACCAGGAATCTGACGGAGGAGGCCAGGACATACCACAATACCAGTCCGGTGGTGACAGCGGCCCTGGGGAGGCTTCTCACCGCGGGCGTCATGATGGGCCTGATGATGAAAGGGGATAAGGACATTCTTACCATACAGATGAAAGGGGACGGTCCCATGGGCGGCCTGACGGTGACAGCGGATTCTAAAGGCCGGGTGAAGGGCTACGCGGATCAGCCGGCGGTGCTGATTCCTGCCAACAGCAAAGGAAAGCTGGATGTGGGCGGCGCCATTGGGAGAGGATATCTGACCGTGATTAAGGATCTGGGGCTGAAGGAACCCTACAGCGGCCGGGTGGAACTGCAGACCGGGGAGATCGGGGATGACCTGACCTATTATTTCGCGGCCAGCGAACAGGTGCCTTCCTCTGTGGGACTGGGAGTGCTGATGGAAAAAAACAATACCGTGAAGCAGGCAGGGGGATTTATCGTACAGCTGATGCCCGGAACCAGTGAAGAAGTCATTGAAACGCTGGAGGAAAAGCTGGGAAAAATCACATCTGTGACCGATATGCTGGAGAAGGGGTATACCCCGGAGAAGATTCTGGAAGAGCTGCTGGCGGATCTGGAGCTTGAGCTCAATGACCGGATTCCGGCAGAATTTTACTGCAACTGCAGCCGGGACCGGGTGGCGAAGGCGCTGATCAGTATCGGGGAAAAAGAACTGACAAGTATGATCGCGGAGGGAAAACCGGTGGAACTGGTGTGCCATTTCTGCAGCCGGAAATATCAGTTTTCCGTGGCGGAGCTGGAAGAGATGCTGGCGGCGGCCAGGAAGTGAGGAGAGAGGTATGAAACAGGGATTTGTAAAGGCGGCAGCCGCCACACCCAAGGTAGTGGTGGCGGACTGCGCGGAAAATACAGACAGAATTTTGGAGAGCATACAGAACATGCGGGAGGCGGGAGCCAAGATCATGGTTCTGCCGGAACTGGCCATTACAGGGTATACCTGCAGCGATCTGTTCTGGCAGGAACGGCTGCTGCGGGAGGCGGACCATCAGCTGATGCGGCTGATGAAGGAAACCACCGGAGTGGACGCCCTGATCTTCGTGGGTCTTCCCATGGAAATTTTCGGAAAGCTGTACAATGTGGCGGCGGTTTTAAACCGGGGAAAACTTCTGGGGCTGGTACCCAAGAAGCATATTCCCAGCTATCATGAATTCTACGAGGGACGGCATTTTGCCGCAGGCTCGGAGCAGGCGGTGTGGATCGAGAAAAACGGAGAAAAGGTTCCCTTCGGCATGAATCTGCTCTTTGCCTGCCGGGAAATGCCGCATCTGATCGCCGCGGCGGAGATCTGCGAGGATCTGTGGGTGCCGAATCCTCCCAGCGTCCGCCACGCTCTGGCAGGGGCTACGGTTCTGGTGAATCTTTCCGCCAGCGATGAGATGACCGGAAAGGATATCTACCGGAGAGATCTGGTCCGGGGCCAGTCGGCCCGGCTGGTAGCCGGATATATCTACGCGGATGCCGGGGAGGGAGAGTCTTCCACGGATCTGGTATTCAGCGCCCAGAATATGATCGCGGAAAATGGAACCATGCTGGCGGAGGCGGAGCGGTTCCGGAACCAGATGGTCTGCTCGGAGCTGGATGTAGACCGTCTGGTCAGTGAGAGACGGCGCATGACCACATACCCTGCCCAGCGGCCGGAGGACTATGTGACGGTGCCCTTTGATCTGGTAGTGAGCACCACGGAACTGACCAGAAATTTCCCGTCCCGTCCCTTTGTTCCGGCGGATCAGGGCGACCGGGAACGGCGCTGCGATGAAATTCTGAACATGCAGGCGATGGGGCTGAAGAAGCGTCTGGAACATACCCGCTGCGGGAGCGCGGTCATCGGCATTTCCGGCGGCCTGGATTCCACCCTGGCGCTGCTGGTGACTGCCCGGGCCTTTGACCTGCTGGATCTTCCCAGAGAGCAGATCACCGCGGTGACCATGCCATGCTTCGGCACCACGGACCGGACCTACCGGAACGCCTGCCAGCTGACCCGCTGTCTGGGGGCTTCACTGAAAGAGGTGGATATTAAAGAAGCAGTGAAGCTTCATTTCCGCGATATCAGCCAGGATCCGGAAAAACATGACGTTACCTATGAAAACAGCCAGGCCAGAGAGCGGACCCAGATCCTCATGGATATCGCCAATCAGAGCGGCGGCCTGGTGGTGGGAACCGGAGATCTCTCAGAGCTGGCTCTGGGCTGGGCCACCTACAACGGCGATCATATGTCCATGTACGCGGTAAACTGCTCTGTACCGAAAACGCTGGTGCGGCATCTGGTGCGCTATTACGCGGATACCTGCAGGGACGCGGAATTATCCGCCATTCTGCTGGATGTGCTGGATACCCCCGTAAGTCCGGAGCTGCTTCCCCCGGAGGACGGAAAGATTTCCCAGAAAACGGAAGAACTGGTGGGGCCCTACGAGCTGCATGACTTTTTCCTGTATTATATGCTACGGGCGGGATACGAGCCTCTGAAGATTTTCCGTATCGCCCGCCAGGCTTTTGACGGGGAATACGATGACGATACCATCCTCAAATGGCTGAAGAGTTTTTATCGGAGATTTTTTGCCCAGCAGTTCAAGCGTTCCTGTCTGCCGGACGGCCCAAAAGTGGGCTCCGTGGCGGTATCTCCCCGGGGAGACCTGCGGATGCCCAGCGACGGCTGCGCCCGGATCTGGCTGGAACAGCTGGAGGGGCTGTAAAGTCCCGGAGCTGAGAGAAAAAATTCGCGGGAGGACGGATCATGCGGTATGTGCGGCCCGATTATTATGACGCGTTTCAGTGTACGGCAGGTTCCTGCCCGGATACCTGCTGCGCAGGATGGCAGATCCGGATCGATGAGAAATCTCTGAAAAGATACAGTGCCATGAAAGGCCCTTTCGGATCCCGGCTTCGCAATGAGATCGACTGGGAAAACCGGTGCTTCCGGCAGTATCAGGGAAAATGTTCCCTGCTGAATGAGGAAGGACTCTGCGACCTGTATCAGGAGGGCGGCGGGGAGAAGGCGCTCTGCCGGACCTGCCATGTATTTCCCAGGCACGCCGAGGAATTTCAGGGGATACGAGAGTATTCTCTGTCTCTTTCCTGCCCGGAAGCGGCAAAACAGATCCTGATGCATCCGGGGCCGGTACGCCTGCTGGAAAGGAAGAAGCCGGGAGTTTCCCAACGCTGGCCGGGCTTTGATTCCGGCCTGTTTCAGGTTCTTGTAAAAGCCCGGAAGCTTTGCCTTCAGATCCTTCAGAACCGGGAGAAGCCCTGGAGACTGCGGGCGGTTATGGTCCTGACTTTGGCCCATGACCTTCAGGAGAGGATCCGCCGGAACAATTACGCCGCCGGGGAAGAATTGTTCCGGCGGTATAAAACAGAGAAAGCCTGGAGCTGGTTCGAAAGAAAGCTTCGGGAACTGGAGGAGAGGGAAGCGTTCACAGGCCTCCGGCAAGGCACGCTCCGGCATCTGCTGGCAGCCCTGGAAAACCTGCGGCCGCTGCGGGAAGACTGGAAGCCGTATCTGCGGGGAGTCCTGCAGGCGCAGGCCCGGGGAGAGCGGCCCGGAGAGCAGGAAGCTATGCGCGCTCTGTTTCCTGATGAGACGGCGGAACAGCTGATGGCCTATTTTGTGTATGTCTATTTCTGCGGAGCGGTCTATGACGGAAATGCATGGGGAAAGATGAAGTTTGCCTTTGCCTCGGTGATCTGCGTCCGGGAGCTGCTGCGGGGCAGGTGGCGGCAGGATCCGGAAGGAGTTTCCAAAGAGTCGGCAATCCGCGCCGCCTGCCGGTATTCCCGGGAGGTGGAGCATCTGGATGAAAACCTGCTGGGCATGGAGCGGATGCTGGGGGATGAGAAACAGTTTTCCCTGGAGAGGCTGTTTTCTGCCGCCGGGGAGGGGAAGAGATAGAACAGAAATCTGCATGTGCAAAAAAAGAGCGCCGCGCAATCGTCCGTTCTGGATGAGCGTGAGGCGCTTTTCCTATTTTGAACATTTCTATATTCCTGTTTTGTTAAATCGCTGAAAAGTCAATTTCCAGATCGTCATATATGCTGGGCGTTACCGTGTCAGAAAAAGTATATTCATTGCCGGAATTGGCCGTAAAGCTGTAAACCATAATACGCGATTTTTCCGGATCCACAATCCAATATTCTTTCACACCGGCCGTACGATATTTGAATAACTTCGTATAATAATCCATCCGGCGGCTGGAAGGCGAAACAATTTCAATAATCCAGTCAGGCGCGCCGTTGCAGCCTTTCTCTGTGATTTTTTTCGGATCACATATTACGCTGATATCCGGCTCCACATAATTTCTATCATCAGCCTCTGTATTTAGAAACACGGCAAAAGGTGCCGCAAATGTCTCGCATTTTCCACCGTGAGTCCTGATATAATTATAAATCTCTGCATGCAATGCCGCTGAAATCCGTTGATGCGTGGTGTTGGGCGGGGACATCATATACAGATCTCCATCAATCAGTTCCGCCCGATCACCTTCTGGTAATTGATAAATGTCTTCCGTTGTATGGATTTTTTTCTTCGCCAGAGCCATATTGTGCACCTTCTTTCTATTTCATGAGTTATCCAATATTTGTTGTCTTTACCTATGAAAATTATATGTTTCCATATATGCGTTGTCAAGATGCCGGCGCCCGGGAAATAAATTGCATATAGCCACCAGATATATTGCTTGCGGCACAGATGAAGCGGCAGAAGGATAGCGTGAAAAAGAGTACAGGGAGTAAGCAGTTTGGTTTTCTACTGTATTTGCGATCTGCGAAGCGGCTTTATGGGGAGGGCTGCAGGAATTATATTGTTACAGCCGCGAATACTATGAAAAAAAGAAATGAAATAAAGCTGCAAAGCGATATGCATGCTTTTATCTTTCCGAGTATGTATGTCTCCCGGCTGTTGTGGAACCGGAGAGAATGGTGATATAATGGGACAGGAAAGCCCCATCCGCTTTCCTGCCCGCAAGTCTTTTTTATTCTTCCGCCCGGGCTTTGCCCAGGGCGTCTTCGATGGCGTCCAGCAGAAGCATGGAGGTATACTTATTGTCATCGGAATAGGTGATGTTTTCCGTGGACTGGGTGGTATAGATCTGCTGGGCGATCTCATCCAGAGTGGGCTCCATCAGCGGGTACATGACCGTGGCAGTCTCGCTCAGGTTGACCAGCTCAATAGAGTTGATATGGTCCGCGTCCACGGTGACCTGGACGTCAAAGGAATTTTCATTCAGCTGGATGGAGGAGGTGTAGACGCCGGGGACATAGACCGCTGTCCCGGCAGTATCGGAGGCGGCGCCGGCGTCGTCCGGATCCTTTTTGTGAAACATGGTAAATACCAGAATCAGCATAAATATGGCCAGTGCCAGAAAGACGGCGGTGTATACGACTTCTTTCATATGTAAGACGACGATTTTGGTTTTTGAACTCATAGGCGCTGGGACTCCTTTTTCTGTTTTCTATATATGATATTAATGGAGCAGAGAATTTATGCAGAAAATTCAAGACTCGCCCGGGAGTCATCTCACATCTGATATAACAGATACAGGAGGCGGATATGGCATTGCAGTTTGTCCTGGGGCCAAGCGGCGCAGGAAAATCTCATTTTATTTATGAAAAGATCATCAAGGAATCCATGGAATATCCGGAACAGAAATACCTGGTGATCGTTCCGGAGCAGTCTACCCTGCAGACCCAGAAGGAACTGGTGTCCCTGCATCCCAGAAGGGGGCTGCTGAACATTGATATTCTTAGTTTTAACCGGTTGGCCTATCGGGTGTTTTCGGAGACCGGGGGCGATACTCTGCCGGTGCTGGAAGAGACCGGAAAAAGCCTGGTGCTGCAGCGGGTGATCCAGGAAAAGCAGAAGGAACTGAAGGTTCTGGGGGGAACCCTGAAGCAGCCGGGGGCGGTGAGCCAGATGAAATCCCTGGTTTCGGAGCTGATGCAGTATTCCGTCACGCCGGGAGAACTGGAGGAGTGGTCGGACCGGGAGGATCTTCTGGGGCTGAAGCTGAAGGATGTCAGCAGGGTCTATGAGGGATTTACCCGGTATCTGGCGGAAAAATATCTGACGGCGGAGGAATTGCCGGCGCTGCTGTGCGGCGTCATCGGAAAATCCAGGCTGGTGAGGGACAGCACAGTGGTGCTGGACGGGTTTACGGGATTTACCCCGGCCCAGTGCCAGGTTCTGAAGAGGATGTTCACCCTCTGCCGGCAAGTCTATGTGACAGGTACTCTGGACCAGAGGGAGGATCTGTACCGGAAGGACGGGCCTCAGCGTCTGTTTCATATGACCCGGAAGATGATCCGGAAACTGACGGAGACAGCTGCGGAAGCCGGGACGGAGGTGCTGGCGCCCCTCTGGGTTCTCCCGGGAGAGACAAGCCGGTTCGCCGCAAGTCCGGCCCTTGCTTTTCTGGAACAGAATCTGTTCCGCTACAGCAAAAAAGTCTGGGAAGGAGAACAGCAGGCAGTCTCTCTTTGCGCCGCGGAAACACCGGCGATGGAAATGCAGTATGTGGCGGGAACCATCCGCAGGCTGATCCGGGAAAAGGGCTGCCGGTTCCGGGATTTCGCCGTGGTGGCGGGAAGTCTGGACGATTATGGAAAAGAGGCGCTGCGGGCCTTTTCCGGCAGCGGAATTCCCTGCTTTATTGATGAAAAGAAGCCGGCCCTGGCCAATCCCTTTGTGGAATGGATCCGGGCGGCGGTGGACATGGCCGTACAGAGTTATTCCTATGAAAGCGTGTTCCGTTATCTCAGGTGCGGCTTCAGCGGTTTCAGTCAGGAAGATACGGATCGTATGGAAAACTATGTGGTGGCTTTGGGGATCCACGGCAGAAAGCAGTACGAAGAGCGCTGGGTGCGGAATTACCGGGGGCAGAAGCCGGAGGAGACGGAAGAACTGAACCGGCTCAGGGAGCGGTTCCTGGAAGAAACCGCGGGATTTGCCGCCGGTATGCGGGAGAGACATTCCACCGCCGCAGGAAAGAGCCGGGTGCTCTATAATCTGATGGTGAAGCTGGATATTCAGAAAAAACTGAAGGCTCAGGAGGAGGCTTTTGCCAGGCAGGGGGAGGCTGCCCTGCAGAAAGAGTATGCTCAGATTTACGGGATCGTTATGAAGTTCCTGGACAAGGTAGTGGAGGTTCTGGGAGACGAGCCCTGCAGTCTCAGGGATTACCAGAAAATTCTGGAGGCGGGACTGACAGAGATACAGGTGGGTCTGATTCCCCCCGCCAGCGATCAGGTGCTGGTGGGAGATATTGAGCGGACCAGGCTGAAACATATTAAATATCTGTTTTTTGTGGGCCTGAATGAAGGGCTGGTGCCAAAACCCGTATCTAAAGCCGGGATCCTTTCAGAGCAGGACCGGGAGCGGCTGCAGGCTGCCGGCCGGGAATTGTCCCCCACTGCCCGGGAGGAAATGTACCGGCAGAGATTTTATCTCTACTTAAGTCTCACCAAGCCCTCGGAAGGCCTGTTTCTCTCCTTCTGCAAAGCAGATGCCGGCGGCCAGCCCCTGCTGCCTTCCTATCTGGCGGGAGTGATCCTGGGCCTGTTTCCGGCGCTGAACATCCGGGATCTGGCAGCAGAGCAGCATAAGACCCGGGGACTGGAAACTCCCGCGGGCATTCAGGAGCGGTTTCTGCAGGCTCTGCACCGTGTTCTGGAGGGAGGGCAGGACCCGGCTTTCGGCGCCCTGTATCACTGGTACGGAAAGAATCCGGAGAGAAAACGGAAGCGTTCCCTGCTGCTGGAGGCTGCTTTTTTCGAAAATCATACCAGCGGCATCGGCCGGGCGGCAGCCAGGGCTCTTTACGGAAAGGTGCTGGCCAATTCCGCCACAAGGCTGGAGCTGTTTTCTTCCTGCGCCTGCGCCCATTTTCTGCGGTACGGGCTGAACCTTCAGGAACGGGTCCGCTATGAATTCACTCCCGCGGATATGGGAACGGTCATTCACCAGGCGCTGGAGTGTTTTTCCCGGAAACTGGAAAAGAGGGGATTGTCCTGGCGGGAACTTTCGGATGAATTCCGGGAGAGTCTGGCAGATGAGTCTCTGGAAGAGATTACCGGGGACTACGGCAACACCATTCTCCACAGCAGCAGCCGCGGCGCCTGGCAGATTCAGCGGATCCGCCGGATCCTGCGCCGGACGGTCTGGGTTCTTCAGGAGCAGATCCGCCGGGGACGTTTTGACCCGGAAGGGGCGGAGATTGCCTTTTCCATGAGGGAAGGGCTGTCCGCTCTGCAGGTGGCTCTGTCGGAGGATGAAACACTGCTGCTGAAGGGGCGGATCGACCGGCTGGATGTATGCCGGGAGGAGAACCGGCTGTATCTGCGGATTGTGGATTACAAGACCGGCAGCACATCCATGGATCTGAATCTGCTGCTGGAGGGACTGCAGCTGCAGCTGGCGGTGTATCTGAGCGCGGCTCTGGAACTGGAGCAGAGGAAACATCCGGATCTGCAGGCGGAACCTGCCGGTATGTATTATTACCGGGTGGGAGACCCCCTGATTCCGGGAACGCCCGGGGAGAGCCGGGAGGAAATCCGCCGGAAGATCCTGGATGCCCTGAAGCTGGACGGCCTGTCCCGCTGGGAAGGGGAGATTCTGAGTCTGCTGGACGAAGAGCTGATCTCAGCGGGAAAATCCTCTGTAATCCCGGTATCCTTCAAGAAGGACGGGGCGCTTTCAAGAACTTCCCGGGCTGCCGGTGAGGAGCAGTTTCTGGCCATCCAAAGATTTACAGAAAAGAAAATCCGGGAGATCGGCAGAGCCATTCTGGAAGGACGGACAGAGGCCCGGCCCTACCGGCTGGAGCAGAAGACCGCCTGCGATTACTGCCCCTACCGGGGCATCTGCGGATTTGACCAGAGGCTTCCGGGCTTTGAATATCGAAGAATCCGGAAAAAATCAGAAGAAGAGGTTCTGAAACAGATGAGAGAGGAGGCGGAGTGATGGGAAACAAATGGACAAAAGAACAGGAACAGGCTATCCGCCTTCGGGACAGAAACATTCTGGTAAGCGCTGCCGCCGGTTCCGGCAAGACGGCGGTGCTGGTGGAGCGGATCCTCTCCCGGGTGACGGATCCCGGGCATCCCACGGACATTGACCGGCTGCTGGTAGTCACTTTTACCAAGGCCGCCGCGGGAGAGATGAAGGAGCGCATCGGCAGAGCACTGGAACAGCGGCTGCTGGAAGATCCGGACAACGAACATCTCCAGCGGCAGGGCACTTTGCTGCATCATGCCAGAATCAGCACCATCCACGGGTTCTGCACCTATGTGATCCAGAACTATTTTCACCGGATTGATCTGGATCCCGGTTACCGGATCGGGGACGACGGGGAAATGAGAATGCTGAAAAAGGAAGTGCTGCGGGATCTTCTGGAGGAGGAATACGCCGCGGGCCGTCAGGAGTTTCTGGATTTTTCCGAGACCTGCGCCCCCGGGAAAAATGACGCCCGCATAGAGGACCTGCTGCAGAGAACGGCGGAATTTGCCGAGAGCTATCCCTGGCCGGAAGTCTGGCTGGAGAGCTGTCTGGAAAATTACCGGGCGAAAACAGAGGAAGACCTGGAACAGACGGCTTTTATCCGGTTTCTGGAGGAGGACGCGGCCCGGGGTCTCCGGGATCTGAAAGAAACCGCCCGGCAGCTCCTGGAAGACGCGGAAGGCCCGGGGGGGCCGGAGGAATATCTTCCCATGCTGGAAGCGGATCTGGAGCTTCTGCAGGAACTGGAACAGAAGCGGTCTTACCGGGAGTATTATGAAGCCTTTCAGAAGCTGTCTTTCAAGACTCTTTCCAGGAAAAAGACGGACTGCGATCCGGAGGTGAAGGAGCGGATCAAGAACCGGCGGGACAGTCTTAAAACAGCTGTCAAAGACATAGAAAACCGGTATTTTTCCAGAAGCCCCCAGGCCCTGCTGGAGGAGCTGGCGGGTTGCCGGAATTTCGCGGAGGAGCTGATCCGCCTTACAGAAGCGTATATGAGAGCCTTCAGCGAAAGAAAACGCCGGAAAAATCTTATGGATTTTTCCGATCTGGAGCATTTTGCCCTGAAAATCCTGCTGGAGAGGGAGGGGGAGATGGTCCGCCGGACAGAGGCGGCCAGGGAGCTGGCGGCTCAGTTTGAGGAAGTCATGGTGGATGAGTATCAGGACAGCAACTATATCCAGGAATATCTCCTGTGGGCTGTGTCACGGGAGGAGGACGGATCCTGCAACCGGTTTATGGTGGGGGATATGAAGCAGGCCATTTACAGCTTCCGCCAGGCCCGGCCGGAAATCTTTCTGGAAAAATATCTCAGCTATTCCAAAGAAGACGGCCCAAGACAGCGCATTGATCTGAGCCGGAACTTCCGAAGCCGCCGGGAAGTGCTGGACACGGTCAATGATCTGTTCCGCCGGATTATGGGCCGGGATCTGGGAGGGCTGGAGTATGACCGGGACGCGGCTCTGTATTACGGGGCCGGATATCCGGAGAACGGGGGATGCGAAACGGAACTGCTGCTTCTGGACAGGAAATCTCCGGACTTTGAGGAGGACAGAAGCAAGAGGGCGGCCATGGAGGCGGAGGCCTTTGCCGTGGCAAAAAAAATCCGTTCCCTGGTGGGACAGACGCAGGTGACGGAGGGGGGACAGCTGCGGCCCCTGCGGTACCGGGACTGCGTGATTCTGCTGCGGCAGACCGCCGGGTGGGACGAGACCTTTTCCAGAGTGCTGGAGGAGGAGGGAATTCCCGTGAGCGTTGCGGCCAAATCCGGGTATTTCCGTACTATTGAAGTGTCCACGGTGCTGAATTATCTGCGGATCTGCGATAATCCCAGACAGGATATTCCCTTCGCGGCGGCCCTGCACTCTCCCATGGGGGACGTGACGGAAGGGGAACTGGCAGACATCAAAAGCGGCAGCCCGGATCTTCCCATTTATGAGGCGGCGGCCGTCTATGCCCGGGAGGGAAAAGAGCAGCGGCTGCGGGCAAAGCTGAACCGGTTCCTGGAAACTCTGGAACAGTTCCGGGAAGCGCTTCCCTACACGCCGGTTCACCAGGTGATCCTGAATGTTCTGGAGGATACCGGCTACGGCGCCGCGGCGGCAGCCATGCCCGGAGGAGAACAGCGGCAGGCCAATCTGGATATGCTGGTGAAGAAAGCGGCGGACTTCGAATCCACCAGTTACCACGGGCTGTTTCAGTTTATCCGCTATATGGAGCAGATGGAGCGGTACAAAGTAGATTTCGGGGAAGTGAGTCTCTATGGGGAGCTGGCGGACACGGTGCGGATCATGACCATCCATAAAAGCAAGGGTCTGGAATTTCCCGTGGTCTTTGTCTGCGGCCTGGGCAGCAGAATGAATCTGATGGATGCCAATGCCCCTGTGGTCTTCCACCATACCCTGGGGATCGGCGCTGACTGGATCGATCTGAAAAACAGAACCCGGGTCACACCTCTGCTCAAGGAAGCCATCCGCCAGGCCATCCGCCTGGACGCCCGGGGAGAGGAACTGAGAGTGCTGTACGTGGCTCTGACCCGGGCCAAAGAAAAACTGATCCTCACCGGCGCTTCGGAAAATCTGGAAAAAAAGCTGGGGGAACTTTCTCTGGGATCCCTGACCCGGGAGGGAAAGGTTTCCTACTGGGCCCGTTCCGGGGCCGGCTGTTTCCTGGACTGGATTCTCCCGGCTCTGAAGGATCACCCCGCCCTGAAGCCTCTGAGAGACATGGCGGAAGAGGCGGGCAGCCGGTCAGAGGGTACTGCCTTGGAAGAGGAAAACCGGATGCCGCTTCAGGTACAGCTGCTGACTCCGGATTCCATGACCCTGCAGGCAGCGGACCAGGGAGAGGAAAGAGAAGCCCGCAAAGAAGCCATCCGCAGCGGCCGGGCCGCCAGGGAGGAAGATCCGGTTATCCGGGAATTTCTGGAAGAACAGGACGGATACCGGTATCCCTGGGCGGAAGAGGAAGATATCCCGGCGGCGCTGACAGTTTCGGAACTGAAACAGAGAGAACTTCCGGAAGATCCGGACCGGCAGGCAATGGAACTGTATCCGGAGGCGGATGTGGTTCCGCTGATCCCGAAATTCATGAAAGAAGAAAAAGAGGAACTTCAGGGAGCGGCCCTGGGAACCATCTATCATCGGATTTTGGAGCGGCTGGATCTGGAGCGGGAGGTGACGGAAGCATCCCTGCGGGAGCAGCTGAAGCAGATGGTAAACAGCGGCCTTTTGAGAGCCGGAGAGGCAGAGACAGTGAGAATTCCCAGGCTGCTGCGGTTCGCGTCCTCATCCATTGGGAAGAGAATGCAGGCGGCGGCCCGCCGGGGACAGCTGAAGAGGGAACAGACCTTTGTCATGGGAGTTCCGGCGGCAAAGATTCAGGCCGGATGGCCGGAAGACGAGCAGATCCTGGTGCAGGGAATTATTGACGCTTATTTTGAGGAAGAACAGGGCTGGGTGATTGTGGATTACAAGACGGACCGGGTGCCCTCCGGGGATATCCGGGAACTGATCCCGAAATACGGACGCCAGCTGGAACTCTACGGAAAGGCCCTGGAGCAGATCAGCGGGAAGCCGGTGAAAGAAATGGTACTCTACTCCCTGACCCTGGGCCGGGAAATTCCGGTGGAAAAAGGAGGATTCTGAGGGGAGTCCGGTGGAAAAGTGAATAGATCCGGCTCAAAGAGGCCACACTCCGGATAGACAGATGCAAGCATCGGAAAGGAGTGTGGCCTTTTATGAGCAAAAAAGAGAAAAAGATTAATCTGCGGGAACTGACCCCGGAAGAATCCCTGAAATATGAAATCGCGGAGGAACTGGGTCTGCTGGACAAGGTGCTGGACAAAGGCTGGAAACAGCTTTCCGCCAAAGAGACCGGGCGGATCGGAGGCCTGGTGACCAAGCGGAAACGGGAGCTGAATCGGGAAGCCCGGGGAGAAAGTGAAAAAAGTTCGTTTTGACAGATCTTCCCACTCAGAGTACAATGGGGACTATGAGAAAGAAATCAGAAATACAAATGTTCCGGAAACGGCTCGGCAGACTGCTGACCTTTCTGCCTGCAGTCTGCATGGCATTTCTGATCTTCAGCTTTTCTGCTCAGACCGGGTCGGAATCCGCCTCTCTCAGCGGCCGGATTACCGAAGTGCTGGTGCAGGCAGCGGATCGGATTGCCGGGGCCGGCTGGACGGAGGAAGAAATCCGGGACAGAGCCGGCGCCTGCGAATTTTATGTGCGCAAGGCGGCTCACATGACAGAATACGCGGTTTTTGCCGTCTCTCTTCTTCTGCCGCTCAGGGGCTGCGGTCTGAGAGGCAGACGGCTGTATCTGACCACTTTTCTGATCTGCGCCGGGTTTGCCGCCGGGGATGAGTGGCATCAGTCCTTTGTAGGAGGCAGAGGGCCGTCGGTCAGGGATGTGGGGATCGACTGCGCGGGAGCGGGAATCGGAGAAGGGATAGCCGGATTGATTTTAGAAAGCCGAAAGAGAAGAAAAAATCAGGCACGCGCGCTGGAATAAATGTTAAGAAAATCATGCTGCTTTAGATTTACCTTCTTGCCCATCTGGTATATAATACCCTGTGAAGGAAACCGCCGCCATGGCTGGCGCGGCAGGTATAACGACTTTCAGGAGGTATTCACATATGATATCAGAAACCATGTGCAGGTTGGGAAAACATAAATCCGTGATCCGTGAGATCTTTGAGTACAGCAAAGAGAGAGCCGCGAAGATCGGAGCGGAAAACGTGTTCGATTTCAGTCTGGGAAATCCCAATGTTCCAGCTCCCGACAGCGTAAAGGACACCATCCGGAAACTTTTGGATGAAAAAGATGATCTGTATCTGCACGGGTATACGTCCGCCCAGGGAGACGCGGATACCCGGCAGGCGGTCGCGGAGGATCTGAACCGGAGATACGGCACCCATTTCCACGCGGATAATTTCTATATGACCTGCGGCGCCGCGGCGTCGCTGAAGATCTGTCTGACAGCTCTGACGGTGCCGGGAGATGAATTTCTGACCTTCGCGCCCTATTTTCCGGAATACCAGGTGTTTGTGGAGACAGCCGGCGCTTCCTTCCGCCCGGTGCAGACCGAGGAAGGAACCTTCCAGATCGATTTTGAGAAGCTGGAGGCAGCCCTTACAGAGCACACCAAGGGAATCCTGGTGAATTCTCCAAATAATCCCTCCGGAGTAATTTTTCCGGAAGCGGCGGTTCAGAAGCTGGCCGAGCTTTTAAGAGAAAAATCAGAAGCCTATGGACATCCCATTTATCTGATCGCGGACGAGCCCTACCGGGAACTGGCCTACGGCAAGGATGTTCCTTATCTGACAAAATATTATGATAATACCCTGGTGTGCTATTCCTACAGCAAGTCCCTGTCCCTGCCGGGGGAACGCATCGGATACATTCTGGTGCCGGATGAACTGGAGGATTGCCAGGATATGTACGCCGCAGTCTGCGGGGCAGGGCGCGCCCTGGGATATGTGTGCGCTCCCAGCCTGTTTCAGCATGTGATCGCCGCCTGTGCCGGGCAGGTTTCTGATCTTGGCGTATACCGGGAGAACCGGGAACTGCTGTATGGAAGCCTGACGGAATACGGATACGAATGTGTCTATCCGGACGGAGCCTTCTATCTATTTGTAAAGGCTCTGGAAGAAGATGCCAACGCATTCTGTGAGCGGGCCAAGAAGTATGAACTGCTGCTGGTTCCGGGAGACGATTTCGGAGCCCCCGGGTATGTGCGGATCGCCTACTGCGTCACCACCGATCAGATCCGCCGCTCTCTGCCGGCCTTTCGGGCTCTGGCAGAGGAGTACGGCAAATAAGAATTAATAAACAGATTTTAAAGCCCGTTGACAATGTTGACGGGCTTTTCTCCGCGGCTGATCCGGGAGGCATTTTCCCATAGGGTCCGGTGCATCCGCCGGAAGCTTCCGGTGGTGATGCCTCCCAGGTGAGGGGAGAAGACTACCCGGTCCCGGCAGGATTCGGGAAGATCCACCAGGGGATTGTCCGCGGTTACCGGCTCCGGAGCCACAGTGTCCAGGCCTGCCCCGGCAATGAGTCCCTGGATCAGGGCGGCACGAAGGGCCTGATTGTCCACCAGTTCGCCCCGGGCCGTGTTGATGAGATACGCGTTCCGCTTCATACGGCTTAAAAAGGCTTCATCGATCATTCCCCGGGTTTCCGGTGTGACGGCGGCATGCAGGCTGACGATGTCGGAGACAGAGGCCAGCCGGTACAGAGGCAGATATTCCAGGCCGTATTTTTCCTCAAGCTCCGGGGATTTCCGGTGGGGGCTGTAATAGCAGAGACGGCAGCCGAAGGCGGCCAGGCGCCTGGCCGCGGCCAGTCCGATATCTCCCAGACCGATGAGGCCTACGGTGCAGTCTCCCAGTTCGGTAATGCCCTCTACCATGCGCCTCTCTTTCATCTCGATCTGACGGCCCCGGCGAACGGCAGCGTCCCCGGAGATTCCCGCGCGCAGCAGGGCCAGCATGAGAAAAATAGCCTGCTCCGCCACTGCGTCCGCGTTGGCGCCTTTGTTGTTGCAGACATAGACGCCCTGTTCTCTGGCAGCTACTGTGTCAATGCCGTCAAATGCCACTCCTTCGGAGTGGATCATTTTCAAATTCTTCATCTTCCGGATCAGATCCCCATCCACCCGGGAGATGGCGTCCACAAACAGCACTTCCGCGTCCCATCCGTTTTTCAGCATCGTTTCCTGGTCCGCACCCCTGGGGACAAACACCACTTCAGCAGTTTTCTGGATCTCCAGGTGGGGGCTGTAGCGGTCGTAGCGGGCGGGTTCCCCCTCAATCAGTATTTTCATTGGTATTCACCAGCTTTCTGTATGAAATTCTCTATCATTGAATATACTATGGCGGAGGTGATTTGTCCATGCTGAAAAAGTATACCGTCGGAGGCGTCCTGTTTACGGCAGTTCTGGGGACGCTGTCCCATTTTTTCTATAAGTGGTCCGGGGAGAATTCTCTGCTGGCTCTTTTGGTGCCGGTCAGTGAGTCCACCTGGGAACACATGAAAATGCTGTTTTTCCCCATGCTGCTTTTCTGCGTTTTTGAATCCGTTCTGCTGAGAAAACGGTATCCGGACCTTTTCTTTGCAGGGGCGGCGGGTATTCTCACTGGACTGCTGCTGATTCCGACGATCTTTTATACCTATTCCGGAATTCTCGGGAAAACCTGCGCCGCCGCGGATATTGTTCTGTTCTATGTCAGCATTCTCTGCGGATTTTTGGTGAGGCACCGGCTGGCAGGACAGAAAAGAAGGCCGGGGATTTCCAGATGGATTTTAGGGGCGGCAATTCTGGCCCTGGCCGCGGCATTTTTTGCTTTTACCTGGAATCCGCCCGGGCTTGGAATCTTCGAAAATCCTCTGGCGTAACTGAATGCTGACAAAGAAAGGCAGGTGCGGTATAATAATTGAAACGGCCCGAGAACCATGGGCCGGAAAACCCGGGACAGGCCGGATCCGGCTGTCTCGGAATACACAGGAGGGAAAACAACACATATGATAAAGAAAGCAGCGGCGGTTCTGGCGGGGATTTTTCTGGCTGTTTCTCTGATGGGATGTTCCGGAGCGCCGAAATTAAACTTACCATTTTTAGGAGGAGATCCGGAGCCGGACTATAAGAGCGGGGTTGTGGAAGAAGAATTTCAGGGCATCACATATCAGGTGCCGGAGGCCTGGCAGAGCCAGGAATCAGAAGACGGAGAGACCAGATACTATTATCCGGTTTCGGAAAACGGGGAGCTTCCCGTATCCATTATGCTTCAGTATGCCGCCATGGATGAGGAATTGTGGGAGGATGGAGAGCTGGAATTCCTGCACACCCTGTCCGCGGATTATAAATCTCTGGAGGGCATCAGCAATTTCAAGCAGGAAGACTCCAGCCTGGGAGAGATTCCTGTGGTGAAGATCACCTGCGACCAGACGCCGGGGGAAGATTCCGGAACCTATCATGCCCGCTACACCCTGATTCCGGTAAACCGGGAAGCGGTGCTGACTGTGGCCAGCGCTGTGCCGGAGGATGCGGATAATAACTATGAAGAGGATTTTGAATTTATCTGTGAAAGCATTGAAATACCGGAGTAGAGGAGAGGACGTAAGCAGGCAGTCCTCCGTACTTTAACCACATAAGAAAATCCCCCGGCATTTGCCGGGGGAAGGTCATTTACTCAAAGTTTACTCCCTCCAGACCTTGGGAAGCGATAGAGATATAAATCCCAAGGCCAGGGGGGAGTTCTGTGTCAGCAAATCCTGAAGAAACAGGGGTCTGTTTTAATTTTAAATTTCCTTAAATTTGGTTCGGATCATATGAATCACGAAGGGAATGAACAGGGTGATCAGCGCCGCGTATCCCAGGTAGGAGTATCCTTTGCTGACTACGGCCATAAGTCCGAACTGGGCGATGGCGAAGGCCAGGAAGGTGAAGATCAGGGTGAACACCGCGTTCCGGGCCAGATGTCCGGATTTCTTTTTCTCCGGGGAGGCGATCCGGCGCTCCACTGCGTTGACACAGCGGGTGACGATGCCGGAGATCATGTTTACCGCCGTGGAGATGGCTCCCAGGATGATCAGAAGGGAGATAATGGGGGTCAGCACCGAGGCGCCCACGCCCTTCTCCACCAGCACCAGCATAGGTACGGAGGCTGTAGCAAGTTCCGCCACGTAGGAGATAGCCAGCAGGCCCACAATGGACAGCTCCATGGCGAAGAAATTGCAGATAAACATACCCACCGCCGCTTTGTTGATCTGTTTGGGATCTGTGACCGGCTCCACATGCTGATACATAACGGAGACGGAAGCCAGCTGGAAGAAGAAGTACAGGACCGCGGACCAGAGAGCCGGGCCGAAAGCGCCGGATTCTTTGGAGAGCACGGTCATCTCCCCACCTGCCATGCGTCCCACGGAGGACACGATGGAATCCCACTGGGCGATGATGTTGGGCACCAGTACTACCACCAGGCCGATGATAATCAGAACGCTTAAGGTGGAGGCGCATTTTCTCACCACGCCGGTGCCGAACAGGGCGATGAGAAAGATAAATGCTGCCACGATGACGGTACACAGCCAGTAAGGCATTCCCGTCAGGGTCTGGATGGTGGATCCGCCGGTGGCGAAGGCCGCCGCGGAGGCGGTGCCGATCATGATCAGGTAGCAGACCTCATAGAGGTTGGACATGACATGGCGGGTCTTTCCGTAAAAGCTGTCGGAAAAGCTTCGATAGTCATAGGTTTTGTGTTTGTAGGCGTAGCGCATGCCGTACCAGAAGAAGAAGGCGTAAAGCCCCTGGGTCAGGAGAGGCAGCACCAGGCACCAGATGCCGTAGTTGATAAAGTACTGGTAGATCTGGGCGCCGGAGGCGAAGCCGCCGCCGAACTGGGTGGTGAAGGCCACAAAAGCCATGCCCATGACCAGAGGCATTTTGTTTTTGTCTACCAGGATGGATCTTTTTGTACTCATTGTTCTGTTCCCCCGTTACATTGTAGTTTGTGTATCCTGAAACTCGATCATTTTGCCGGGATTCAGGATCAGCTTGTCGTCAAAGGCAAGCTTGATGGATTTGTAGAGAGCGATCATCCGCGGCCCCACAAATTCTTTTAAAAATTCCAGACGGCCGTTGCCGATGCCGTGTTCTCCGGAGAGCTGGCCTCCCAGTTCTTTGGAGAGGGCGTAGAGCTCTGTCAGGCAGGCGTGGGTGGCGCTCTTCCATTCCTCGTCACTCATCTCCAGCCCCCGGAGCATTTCCGTATGGATGTTGCCGTCGCCGCAGTGTCCGCAGGGCTCCACCCGAATGCCGTGGGAGAGCGCGATGCGCTTGGCGGCTTTTACATACTCGGCGATGCGGGCTCTGGGAACCACCACATCGCATTCCTCCTGGGAGACGGAGTCTGCCTTCATACCCTCCAGGATGGCTCCCCGGACAGACCAGATGGATCCGGCCCGCTCCGGCGTGTCGGCGATGAAGCAGTCAAAGGCTCCGTTGGCCAGGGCCGACTCGGCGGCGGCTTCCACGGCGCTGTCCAGTTCCTGTTTGCTGGAGGCGTCGTACATGACGATGAGCACGGCTTCTCCCTGCTGTACCGGGAACGGCTTGTTCAGGGTGCGCTCCACGATATCGATGAGCTCCCGTTCCAGAAACTCAATGGCTGTGGGCACAAAGGGCAGTTCCAGCACCTTGGGCACCATGTCGGCGCATTCCTCCAGGCTTTTGAAGGGCATCACCAGGGTGGCGGAGCAGGTGGGAGCCGGCAGAAGCTTCAGGGTCACCTGGGTCAGGATGCACAGGGTTCCCTCGGAGCCGATGACCAGATCCTTGACGGCGTAGCCGGTGGTGTTTTTGACTACATTGGATGAAAAATTCATAATGGAGCCGTCCGGCAGCACCGCCTCGATGCAGCGGACAAAGTCCCGGGTCAGACCGTAGCGGACGGCTTTCATGCCTCCCGCGTTGGTGATGACGTTGCCCCCGATGGAGGCGGTCTTCTCCCCGGGATCCGGGGGATAGAACAGTCCCTCCGCGGCGGCGGCCGCCTGGACGTCCACCAGCAGAGCGCCGGGTTCCGCGGTAATGGTCTGATTTTTGTGGTCCACGGGGAAGATCCTGTTCATCCGCATGACCGACAGCATGATTCCCCCGTATTTGCAGGTGGCGCCCCCGGCCAGGCCGGTGCCGGCACCCCGGCAGACCACGGGGATATTTTCTTTGTAAGCGTATGCCATAATGGCGGAGATTTCTTCTTTATTGATGACTTCCACGTAGAGCTCCGGGGGATAGCTTCCGTACTCCGGCATCTCATCGTGATAATATTCTTTGGCGATCTCCTGGCCGGTCCATACCCGGTCGTCAGCGGTGAAAGAACGGATCCGGGCAAAGTCTTCTTCTGTCATTTTCTTATATGGATATGCCATGACCTCAATCCTCCTTTCGATCCCGCACCAGCTGGGTCAGCATGGGAACCACCTGATACAGGTCGTCCACGACGCAGTAGTGGGCTACGTTGAAAATCTGCGCCTCCGGGTCATTGTTGATGGCCACGATGCATTCCGAACCGGTCATGCAGGAGGTAAACTGAATGGCGCCGGATACGCCGCAGGTGATCAGCAGCTTGGGACGGACGGTCCGTCCGGACAGGCCGATCTGATGGGCGTTGTCCCCGAAACCGTTTTCCACCATGGGACGGGTGAAGGCCAGCTGGCCTCCCAGAGCTTCCGCCAGTTCCCGGCACATTTCCACATCCTTCTCGGTGCGGACGCCCCGGCCTACGGCCACCAGAATGTCTTCCTCCTCCAGGGTTTTCTGTTTCCGGATCACTTCAGAAGAAAGAATTTTGATTCTGGAATGGACCATTTCCTCTGTCACCTGGCAGGAAACGATCTCCCCGGAGGGGTGTTCTACTCTGGAAGCCCGGTCCATGACCCGGTAGCGCACAGTGGCAAACTGAGGTCTGGAATGGGCAATCTGGATCTGGGCCATGATGTTTCCGCCGAAAGCCGGACGGATCTGGACCATATCCGTGTTTTCCTTAATATCCAGGGTGGTGCAGTCAGCGGTCAGGCCTGTGTGGAACCGGGTGGACAGCCTGGGCGCCAGGGAGCGTCCCAGAGCAGTGGCTCCGATGAGGATGGAGCTGGGCCGCACGGCGGCGATGCAGTCCGCCACCGCGTCGGCGTAGCAGTCTGCCCGGAAGCCTTCAAAGCCCGGATGCTCATAGACATAGACCTTGTCCGCGCCGTACGCCAGGAGTTTTTCGGCGTTTTTTCCGGTGCCGGCTCCGCCCACGATGACGCAGTTTACTTTGTAATCCACTTTGGGAGCCATTTTTCTGGCTTCCCCGATGAGTTCAAAGGCTACGGGATGGATGTCTCCCCGCTCCTGTTCTACAAAGATCAGGAAATCCTTCCAGGAGTCCTTGTCAAAGGTATCCGCCTTCTGCTCAAAGTGAATGGCCTTTTCCGGACAAATGCGGACGCAGAGGCCGCAGGCCCGGCATTTATCATTGACCGCAATGCCCGTGTTCTCCATGGCGAGAGCGCCGAAGGGGCATTTTTCTATACATTTTCCGCAGAGAGAACATTTCTGCGGATCAAATTTCAGTAGATCCATCTGTTTCCCCTCCTAAATGATCTTCTTTCCTGTAAGAATAGAAAAGAGTTCTTCCGTTTTCTCCCGGGCCGAACCCTTAAGGTATACCTGCTTTTCCGCAGGCTCCGGAGAAAACATCCGCTCCACAGAGGTGGGGGAGCCGATGAGGCCGTAGCGGGTCATGTTCTGATCCGGCAGATCCTCAAAGCTCAGGAATTTTACCGGCCGGTTGGCTGTGCCGCGCTTCAGCAGATAGGAAGGCAGACGGGGAACACAGCTGTCCTTGTCTACCGTGATGAGACAGGGATAGGGGATTTCCGATACCTGTGTGACGCTGGCCAGATCCTGGCGGACAGTGATCGACTTTTGATCTGCTTTGACGATCTCCGCCACCCAGGCCGCGTGGGGGATCCCCAGATGCTCGGCGATGGCGGGCCCTACCTGGGCGGTGTCTCCGTCGGTGGTCTGGCGTCCGCAGATGATGAGATCTGCCCCGCCCAGGACCTGGATTCCCTGCATCAGGGTGTAGGAGGTGGCCAGCACATCGGCGCCGGCAAACTTCCGGTCGGAGAGGATCACCGCCTCATCCGCCCCGCAGGCATAAGCATCCCGCATCATTTCCTCTGCCTGGGGCGGTCCCATGGTCAGCACCGTCACGGTGCCGCCCAAGGATTCCCTGAGGCGCAGGGCTGTTTCCAGGGCGAAGAGATCATAGGGATTGGTGCGGTTCCCGCCGGACAGACGCTTCATGGCCCCGGTTTCCGGGTCGATCTCCACGTTGGTCCCGGCAGGGACCTGTTTCATGCATACAATGATTTTCATGGTCTTCTGGTTCCTTTGTGTAAAATTTGCGCTTTTCCGCTTTAATCGGATAAAACATTAGGTATAATATAACATTTTCCTGAAGAAATGTCGAGAAATTTATGAAAATATACAGGAATTTATACAATATCGAAGTTGAAAAATTCTATCATCGCTTGATGGGATAATATGATATTATCAGAGTCCGATGGATCTGCTTTTTCATGGGTGATTTCGGGAAACTCCTGTATTTCCGACCGAAGCCCTTGATCAAAGAGGTTCATTCCTGCGAGCTATCGCAGATTGTGTACAGAGGAGAGGAGATCACGGACAAAACAGTGTATGAAGATGTTTTGCAGGTATTAAGCCGCTATAAAAGCAGGGCATCCTTAAAAACCGTGCATTCTTATCCCACAGAAAATCTGGTAGTGGAAATAAACGGCAATGACAACAGAAAGCCCTTTCATAATAGTTCTGGGTGAAACTGATTTTAAATATGAACATGCCGGAGGTTTCCCGCGGAAAATTATGGATGGAGAAGATTTATTGGATGAAATAGAAAAAATCCTTTAGGTTTCTAATTAACAGAAGGGATAAACTGTACCCTAATAGTAAGACACAGAAAAAGAGGCTGTGTTGAACTATTAGGGTACTTTTGCTATATTTAAGAAAAAATGGAGGAAGTGTATATGGGAGGGAAAAGGGTAACCCCAGCTCATAGAAACAGAGATTTTACAAAAGAAGAAATTGAGATATTATCTTTAAATCCTAATGTTAAAAATGTTTCTGCTATCACGTCCTGACAGTGATGAAGGACCATCAGGAAGATACGGATTACCGTTTTATGGAAGACCTGCTTCCATGGTCTGAGCAGCTGTCGGAGCAAAACAAAAACAACAAATGTGTAAACCGACCGCCGGAAACGGCGGTCAAAAAAATACGCGGGTACTTATGATTTACCGTGTACCATTGATCACCCAGCGACCACGAACTGATGGTAATAGGATTGTTTTTAGACATGTTTTTCCTCCACAATCTGCTCAAGTTTTATATTACTTTATTGGAACTTCCATGCTTTGATAGAAACGAGACAAAGCAAAAATGCTGATCTAATAACTGGTAAAAAGCCATACTAAAAGGCATCGAAACATAAGTATGAATCAACGCCTTCTTTTTATTGCCCTTGACAAAGGGTACAGTTTATCCCTTTCTTACGGCTACAATGCCAGCCCGATCAAACGATCTGTTTGATCCGCCATAAATAGCGGGATGTTCAGTATATCGTCATCCAACCTCAAATTATTCAGTGAGAACCGGACACGGAGTTTGACCTGATCTGGAAATAACTCTTTGAATTTTCTGAGACTTTTGCTGCCGGTGTTGGTTTCGGATTTGACCTCCACAGGAAAAATATCGTTTTCCCGCTGGATCAGGAAATCCACCTCATAGGGAGGGTTTGTCTGCGTCCAGTACCTGGGAGTTACTTCAAACTGTGTGATTAAAGTCTGAAGCACAAAATTTTCAGTTAATGCCCCCTTGAATTCGGTAAATAACCGATTCCCTTCGCCAAAGGCAGTGGGTGCCAGCTGCGCCAGCCGGCGGAGCAGTCCCACATCTGCCAGATAAATCTTAAAGGCAGAGAGGTCGTCATAAGCAGCCATGGGCAGGCCGGGAGCAGTACTGCGGTAGATTTTATGCACCAGCCGGGCATCCACCAGCCACTGCAAAGCATCCTCATATTCACGGGCCCGTGCCCCTTCTTTCACTACCTTGTAAATAAACTTTTTATTTTCCCTGGCCAGTTGGGACGGTATGGACTTCCAGATCATGGAAATCTTGGGGAATTCGCTGATTTTGGGATGCTTGGCAAAGTCACGCTCATAAGCACCAAGAATCTCGGATAAGGCTTCCTGCATGGCCTCCACATCCCGTGCCTCCGTCCACATCTTGACGGATTCCGGCATGCCTCCTGTTACATAGTACATTTTCAACTTTTCATACAGAGGATTAAAGAAGGCATCGGGGAGCGGCTCGATCGTGTTTACAGTTTCCAGATAGTTTGCCAGGTTCCCATCTCCGTTGGCCAGTAGAAATTCTGTAAAGGTCATAGGGTCGATCTGCATGAAGTTGACTTTACCCACAGGAAAAGAAGAAGGTTTTGCCAGGGCAATACCCAGGAGAGAACCGGCGCAGGCAATGTGATACTGCGGTGCGTTCTCACAGAAATACTTCAAGGAGTTGATGACCTTAGGGCAGTCCTGTACCTCGTCAAAAATAACGAGGGTCTTTTCCGGCAGGATCTTCTGACCGCTTGCCAGCATCAGATTCTGCAAAATCCGGTCGATATCTTTTGTGGTTTCAAAAAATTGCTTGTACTCTTCGTTTTCATCAAAGTTGAAATAAGCAGTGTTTTCGTAGCAGCGCTTGCCGAATTCTTTCAGAATCCAGGTTTTTCCCACCTGTCGCACGCCTTTCAAAATCAAAGGTTTACGATAGGGAGAATTCTTCCAGCGCAGCAGTTTCTTCAAAATCAATCGTTCCATATATACACCCCATCACGCGAATATAATAGATTCTGTGTTATTTATCACATTTTTATTATATGCAGAGACGATAAAAAACACAAGGGGAATCACGAAATTATATATATTTAAAGGTAGTATAATCACATAATTATGATGCCAGGGTCAAAAGGCCTAAACCCACATGAGCTTGCTCATAAGTGGGATTAAGGCCTTGGGACCCGCCCTAATATGAGCATAAAAGTGGGATGCATATCCCACGATATGCGAATATTGGGTAGGATTGTGGGAGTGCGCAGCACGGAACAATCCGCAGGCATCATAGTTGGGGGCTTTTGACCCCAACATCATAATTATTAATAATTCAGGCGAATTGTATTGGGGATCTGCACGAGCGCAGCCGGTATGCCTGCTTGCCGCCTGTCTCGTAGGATACAGATTTCAGGAAATTTTAAAAGAAACAGGATTTTCTGAGGCAGGAGATAAAAAACACTTGCAAAATACCCTATAGGGGTATATAATGCAGTCAGAAAAATCAAGCGAGGTAGCGCTTATGGAAGAAAAAAAAGAATGCTGTGTGCATGAGAACAAGGTCCGCTCGGAAAAGGAGTATAAAGACCTGATCAACCGGTTAAACCGCATTGAGGGGCAGGTCCGGGGGGTCCGGAAAATGGTGGAGAACAGCGCCTACTGTCCGGAGATCCTGATCCAGGTATCCGCCATCAACGCGGCCCTCAACAGTTTCAATAAAGTCCTGCTGGCCAACCACATCCGCACCTGCGTGGCGGAGGACATCCGGGAAGGCCGGGACGAAACCGTGGACGAACTGGTGCGGACCCTGCAGAAACTAATGAAGTGATGCCAAGGGTCAAAAGGTCATGCGTGCCATGCTTTGCATGGGAAAGCATGACATTGGGACCCGCAAAACATGAGAAAGGAGCCCGAATAGGGCGGATTTCGAATGTTTTGAGGATTTCGGGAGCACGAAGTGCGGAGAAATCCGTGGCATCACGCGAAAATAAGGGTCAAAAGGTCATGCGTGCCATGCTTTGCATGGGAAAGCATGGCATTGGGACCCGCAAAAGATGAAAGGAGGAAACCGTCATGGAACAATATAATGTTACCGGCATGAGCTGCGCGGCCTGCAGTGCCCGGGTGGAAAAGGCCGTCTCCAAGGTGCCGGGTGTGACCACCTGCTCCGTGAGCCTTCTCACCAATTCCATGGGTGTGGAGGGTACGGCGGCCGCTTCGGAAATCATCGCGGCGGTGGAGGAGGCCGGATACGGTGCGTCGGTAAAAGGCGCAAAGACGGAAAACAGGGAAGCCTCCCGGGGGGCGGAGGAAGATATGCTGAAGGATAAGGAAACCCCGAAGCTGCGAAGGAGACTCATTGCTTCCCTGTGTTTTCTGATTCCCCTCATGTATTTTTCTATGGGACATATGATGTGGGGATGGCCGGTGCCGGAATTTTTCGCGGACAACCACATGGCCATGGGAATCCTGCAGCTGCTGCTGACTACCATTGTCATGGTGATTAATCAGAAATTCTTTATCAGCGGCTTCCGGGGTCTGATTCACCGGGCCCCCAACATGGATACCCTGGTGGCCCTGGGCTCCGGAGCCTCTTACGGATACAGCCTTTACGCTCTGTTCGCCATGTCAGACGCTCTTACCCGGGGAGACATGGAAGGGGTCATGCCCTTCCTGCACGAGTTTTATTTTGAGTCGGCAGCCATGATCCTGACTCTGATCACCGTGGGCAAGATGCTGGAAGCCCGCTCCAAGGGCAGGACCACAGACGCCCTGAAGAGCCTTATGAAGCTGGCGCCTAAGACGGCTACGATCCTGCGGAACGGCCAGGAAGCGGAAGTGTCCATTGACCAGGTCCGGAAGGGGGATGTGTTTGTGGTGCGCCCCGGAGAGAACATCCCGGTGGACGGCACGGTGCTGGAAGGAGTCAGCGCGGTGAACGAATCCGCCCTGACCGGCGAGAGCATTCCTGTGGATAAGAATCCCGGAGATCCGGTTTCCGCCGCTACGGTGAACCAGTCCGGCTTTCTGAAATGCGAAGCGACCCGGGTAGGAGAGGATACCACCCTTTCCCAGATCATTCAGATGGTCAGCGACGCGGCGGCCACCAAGGCGCCTATCGCCAAGATCGCGGACCGGGTATCCGGCGTGTTTGTGCCGGCGGTGATCGCCATTGCGGCAGTGACCATTCTGGTATGGCTGCTGACGGGACAGACCATCGGCTTTGCCCTGGCACGGGGAATCTCCGTGCTGGTGATCAGCTGCCCCTGCGCCCTGGGCCTGGCCACGCCGGTGGCCATTATGGTGGGCAACGGCATGGGAGCCAAGCACGGCATTATGTTTAAGACAGCCGTTTCCTTGGAGGAAACGGGAAAAGCAGAGATCGTAGCCCTGGATAAGACGGGCACCATTACCAGCGGGGAACCGAGAGTGACGGACATTGTTCCGGCGGAAGGGATCAGCCGGGAAGAACTGCTGACTCTGGCTTACGCCCTGGAACGGAAAAGCGAGCATCCCCTGGCCCGGGCTATTCTGGCCGAGGCAGAAGCCAGAGGGCTGGAGGCCGGCCAGGATGCGGAGGAATTCCAGGCTCTGCCCGGAAACGGACTGTCCGCTCTGTGGATGGGGCAGAGGCTTACGGGAGGAAATCTGAAATTCATCAGCGCCATCGCGAAGATCCCGGAGGAGATCCGGACAAAAGCGGAAGCCCTGGCAGAGGACGGCAAGACCCCTCTGTTTTTCACCCGTGACGGGCAGTTGGCAGGCATTATCGCCGTGGCGGATGTGATTAAGGAGGACAGTCCCCGGGCAGTGAAAGAACTGCAGAATATGGGCATCCGTGTAGTGATGCTCACCGGAGATAATGAGCGGACTGCCAGGGCCATCGGCCGCCAGGCGGGAGTGGACGAAGTGATCGCCGGAGTTCTGCCGGAGGGCAAGGAAAGCGTCATCCGGGAGCTGAAGAAAAAAGGAAAAGTGGCCATGGTGGGAGACGGCATCAACGATGCCCCGGCCCTGACCCGGGCGGACATGGGCATCGCCATCGGGGCAGGCACGGATATTGCCATCGACGCCGCGGATGTAGTGCTGATGAAGAGCCGCTTAAGCGACGTGCCGGCGGCCATCCGCATGAGCCGGGCCACCCTGCGGAACATTCACGAGAATCTGTTCTGGGCCTTCTTCTATAATGTGATCGGCATTCCCCTGGCGGCAGGGATCTGGATCCCGCTGTTCGGCTGGGAGCTGAACCCCATGTTCGGGGCGGCGGCCATGAGCCTGTCCAGCTTCTGCGTGGTCACCAACGCGCTGCGTCTCAACTGGTTCAAAATGTATGATGCCAGTAAAGATAAAAAAATCAAAACAAAACATTATCAGAAACAGGAGGAAACAACCATGAAGAAAACCATGAAAATCGAAGGAATGATGTGCGGACACTGCGAGGCCAGAGTCAAAAAATGCCTGGAGGCCCTGGAGGGAGTCAGCCTGGCGGAGGTCAGCCATGAGGCCGGAACCGCGGTAGTTACCCTGGACAAGGATGTGGCCGATGAGGTGCTGAAAAAGGCAGTAGAAGATCAGGATTACAAAGTACTGGAGATCCGGTAACAGACATTTGCGTCCCGGGAGCACAAAGCGCGGACCAGCGTGTACTGCCCCGGGTGCCGGAACTGAAAAAATAGATAGGAGAATCCATATGTTAAAAGGCAGTATGGCGGATCTGTACCAATCTCGGTATGGACAGGAAACCGATGAAGTATTAGAATATTTTTACCAGCTTTTCTGCCGGGCTTTTCCCGAGTATACCATTCGGCGGGGCGTTCCGGCTTCAGCCTTTGGGGGAGAATCCTGGTGCGCTCCCGTGGACTTTCTGTTTTCCATCAACAACAGAAATGTTCTGGCAGTCTGCATCTGTGACCGGAACAAGTGGGTAAATAAACCATTCCGGGGAACAGAATATGCCGTACAGAGAGCGGGATTCCAGTATATGCGGTTTATCCGGCAGTTCAGCAATAAACCCGATTATGTCCTTGCAAGAGTAGGAGAAGCCCTGCGCCGGGCCATACAGTAAGCGGGTCTTAAACATTACGTGAAAAGCAGAATAAGAAAGAACGCGAAGCACCTGCGGCGGGCAAAGCATCCTCCCCAAAACGGCTGTGCAGGTAGCGGGAGGGTGTACGGTCTGGTAACATCCGGATGCCGGATGTTAAAGGCATTTCTTTCTTATTCTGTTTTTTTAAAAAAATCCGGGGCGGAAGGCTCTGCGCGGATGTATCCCCAGGAGCCATGCCCCATTTTTATAGAGGAGAGAACCTATGAGTTTCCTGGAAGAACTCACGGAGGATCAGCTCTGGCAGGAATTTCTGGAAAGAAAGAAGGAGCAGAAGAGCCTGTCTCCCAGAGAGGAACAAGAACTGGCGGACTATGTGAAAAGCCGCAGATATAAAAAGCAGGCGGAGGAAATCCGCAGAGGGGCAGCGTTCCCGATTCCGGAAAAACATCGGATCAGCAAAACCGGAACGGACAAAAAGCGCACGGTCTATGAGTTTTCCGGGGATTTCGGGTATCTGCTGAAGATGGCCGCCTGGAGGCTGTACCGGTATGACGGAATCTTTGCAGATAATCTTTGGTCTTTCCGCAGCGGAAAAACCGTGCGTCAGGGAATCCGCCATTTGCTGAACGGCTGCGCAGGTCACGAGTGGTACAGCTGCAAAGTGGATATTCACAATTACTTTAATTCTATCCCTGTACACCGGCTTCTGCCTATGTTGGAGAATATTTTCGGAAAGGATGCGGAGGAGACGGCCTTCTGCCGCCGGCTGCTTCTGGATCCCCGGGCGGTTTTTGGCGGAAAGATTGTTTGTGAGGAAAAAGGGGCCATGGCGGGGATGCCGCTGTCCGCTTTTTTTGCCAATGTATATCTGATGGAACTGGACGCCTGGTTTGAAGAGAGAAAGATTTTGTATGCCAGATATTCCGACGACATCATTGTGTTCGCGGAAAGGGAGGAACAGATCCGGGAATACCGGGAGCGGATTACTGAGTTTATCCGGGAATCCGGTCTGACTTTTAATCCGGAGAAAGTAGAGGAGACAGCGCCGGGGGAACCCTGGTGTTTTCTGGGGGTTAAGGTCCGGGGCAGTGAAGTGGATGTGGCTCCGATTTCGGTTAAGAAAATAAAAAAGAAGATGAAGCGGAAGGCAGACGCGCTGGTACGGTGGAAGAAACGTAAGGGCGCCTCGGGAGAGCGGGCGGCCCGGGCTTTTATCCGCTGTTTCAACCGGAAGTTTTTCGAGAATCCGGTTCACAGCGAACTGACCTGGTGCCGTTGGTATTTTCCGCTGATCACAACCGACAAAAGTCTACGGGTCATTGACCACTACATGCAGGACTGCGTCCGCTATGTATTCCTCGGCCGGCATTCTAAAGCCGGATACAATCTGCGGTATGAAACCATGAAGGAGTACGGCTACCGTCCGCTGACGGCGGCCTATTATGAGTTGCCCGGCAAATGAGCATGAGGCATGGATTGCTCCGCACTCCAAAAGGGTATGCCTGTCTCATATTATGAAAGGAGGGGAACTCTTGAAAATTGAGCTGGTAAAAGGAGATATTTTTTTTATCTCCTGTGATGCCATTGTGAACCCCACAGATGTAAAGTTGTCCGGCAGCGGCGGTTTGGACCGGGAGCTCCGCCGCCGGGCCGGAGAAGAGGTGGACCGGCAGTGCGCCGGTCTCCGAAAAGAGATGAAGCCCGGAGGGACGGTGGTTACCTCCGGAGGCTTTCTGCCGGTGCGCTGGATCCTGCATACGGCGGCGCCGGACTGCGGCAGGGAAACAGGGGAGAGTTATGAGCTGCTGAAAAAATGCTGGATGGATCTGCTTCTGGCAGCCGCAAAGCAGAAGGGGATCCGGCACCTGGCGGTCCCTCTGGTGGGTACCGGTTCCGGGGGCTATACCCTGCACAGTCCCTGGTACGGGGACAGTCTGTGCAGCCGGACTGCCGCGGCGGTTTTTTCCGCCATCGCGGAATTTCCCTGCTGCTACCCGTACGCGCGGATGCCGGAAAAGATCACCCTGGTCTGTTCCTCGGAAGAAAAATATCAGTCCATGGAAAGGGCCAGAAAATGGATCTTCGGAAAAGGACTCAGCAAGAGAGAGCGGATCTGCGGATCTCTGTTAGGAGGAGCTATCGGGGACGCCCTGGGTTATCCGGTGGAGTTTCAGGACGCCGGACATTCCTGGATTCATGAGTATATCCCGGATCCGAAAACCGGCATGGCGCTGATCTCCGATGATACACAGATGACGCTGTTTACCGCCTGCGGCGTGCTGTGGGGATACAGCCGGTCCTGCATGAAAGGCATCGGAGGGGATATCTGGCATTATATCGGCTTTGCCTACGACGACTGGCTGAAAACCCAGAATCCTGACGGCCGGAAGCAGAAAATGCCTGTCAGCTGGATCCGGAATATCCCGCAGCTGAATGCGCGCCGGGCGCCGGGAAATACCTGTCTGTCCGCTCTTGAGGCAGGGGGAGGCAGCATCGAAAAACCGATAAATAACAGCAAGGGGTGCGGAGGCATCATGCGGATCGCCCCGGTCGCCCTGTATGGCGGGGCCCATCATCACTGGGATAAAAAATATAACGCCAGAGCCTGCGCGGAAACAGCCGCCCTGACTCATGGGCATCCGTTGGGATGGCTTCCAGCGGCTGCTCTGGGAAATATCCTGTACGATATCATGCAGAATTTTTCTCTGGCCTATGCCATCGAGGATACTCTTCTTCTGCTGCGGGAAATGTACGGGGAATATCCCGAAACCCGGAGACTGACAGAGCGGATCAAATTGGCGATGTCCCTGGCCGCCATGGACGGGTACACCAGCTCCGTGAACCTTATGGCGGAGTTTGAAGTGACGGAGCGGCTGGGGAAAGGCTGGACGGGGGAAGAAGCTCTGGCGGTGGGCCTTTTTTCCGCGGCAGCCTGTCTGGGAAGAGGATTTGACCAGTGCGTGTGGAACGCCGTAGGGCATGAGGGGGATTCGGACTCCACGGCTTCCATTGCCGGACAGATCTGGGGCGCTTATATGGGAGAGGGCTCTTTGCATGATAAATGGCTGAAGAATCTGGAACTTAAGGAAGTAATCCGCGAAATCGCCGACGACCTGACCAATGACTGCCGGATGAGTGAGTACGGAACGTATTATGACGCGGCCTGGGTCAGAAAATATCTTTCCGGAGAAGACGGCAGCCATCTTCCGGGTCCGGGGGAAGATGCGCCCCATGTTTTTGTGCAGCGGCCCTGGGAGGAGAAAATAGATGCGAAAGAAAAAGAAAGCAGCGGCTGCAAGGTGGATTTCCGCCTGCTTCCGAATCCGGCGGAAAAAACCCTGGAGATCTTAAGCAATACAGGACCCAATCCCTGGATGGGCAGAGTCCGGCGGAGATGGGATGAGTGGGGAAATCCCATAGAAATGGAGTTTGTAACTTCCTATGCTGCCCGGAATTTTCAGGAGAGAGTGGTTCGGCAGATCAGGGAGGATCCTGCACTCAGAAGCATATTGGAATGATCCGGAAGCAGCTGATTTTATGGATCAGATGAAAAGAATATCAGAATTCCTGTAAATTCTGGTTGTAGTTTTTTCAGTCTGTGCTATAATGAAGTGCAATAGAACAGATGCAAAATAGGACCTCATGCGTCAAGTGTTCAACGGATGGGGAGTTGCCGTGAAACGAAAAGCTCGTCTTACGATGTGAGGTCCGCACCCGTTGCAATCAAGTAGATGAAAACACCTTGTATTGTGAATAGGGATACAGGGTGTTTTTTCGTTTATCCGGAAAGCAGCGGTACAATGGAGGAAAAAAGATGGATGAGAAAAAAATCGAGGAAGCGGTACGGCTGTTTCTGGAGGGGATCGGCGAGGATGTGAACCGGGAGGGGCTTCTGGAGACTCCGGCCCGGGTGGCCAGGATGTGCCGGCAGATCTACGGGGGACTGGCCCGGGACCCGGAGGAACATCTGAAAAAGCAGTTTGTATCCCAAAGCAGCCAGATGGTGGTGGAAAAGGACATCACCTTTTATTCTACCTGTGAGCATCATCTGCTGCCCTTCTGGGGGAAAGCCCACGTAGCCTATCTGCCGGAGGGCAAGGTGGCGGGACTCAGCAAGCTGGCCCGTACGGTGGAGGTCTACGCCCGCCGTCCCCAGATCCAGGAAAACCTTACGGCGCAGATCGCGGACGCTCTGGAGAAATACCTGAGCCCCAAAGGGGTAATGGTCATGCTGGAGGCGGAGCACATGTGCATGTCCATGCGGGGGGTGCAGAAGCCGGGGACCAGAACCGTGACCACCGCGGTCCGGGGAGCCTTCGCGGAAGATTTCCAGCTGCAGCAGACCTTTTTCCAGATGGTGAAAGCATGAAGCGGGTGAATCGGATCTGGGAGCACCCCCTGTACCGGGAGGCCTATGTCAGGATCCAGGAGCTGGAACAGGACCGGGAGTTCTGCGGCCATTCCGCGGAGCATTTTCTGGCGGTGGCCCGGCTTATGCGGATCTATGATCTCCAGGAGGATACGGGACTTTCCAAAGAAAGTATTTACGCGGCCGCGCTGCTTCACGATATCGGGCGGCATCTCCAGTATCTGGAGGGAACGCCCCATCAGGAGGCCAGCGCCGCCCTGGCGGCAGAGATTCTGCCGGCCTGCGGCTTTCAAGAACTAGAGACGAAAGAGATCCTGGAGGCCATCCGGGGCCACCGCTCTCCGGAGATCCGGCAGGAAAAAAGCCTCCGTGGGTATCTGTACCGGGCGGACAAGGCTTCCAGGAACTGCCTGGCCTGTCCGGCGGAGCCGGCCTGCGACTGGCCAAAAGAAAAAAAGAATCTGGAGATCACAGATTAGACGGGAGAACAGGCAGCATGAGAATCGGAACACAGGAATTTGATACCAAAAACCAGACCTACGTTATGGGAATCCTCAATGTGACGCCGGATTCCTTCTCTGACGGGGGAAGATACAATCAGCTGGACGCGGCTCTGTTTCACGCGGAAGCCATGCTGCAGGAAGGAGCCTCCATTCTGGATGTGGGCGGAGAGTCTACCAGACCCGGCTATGCCCCTGTGCCGGCGGAGGAGGAGATCCGGAGAGTTGTGCCGGTGATCCGGGCGCTGACCCGGCGGTTTAAGGCGCCGGTCTCTGTGGATACCTGGAAAAGCTCTGTGGCGGAGGCGGCGGTACAGGCGGGGGCCAGCATGATCAATGATATCTGGGGCCTGAAAGGAGATCCAAAGATGGCCCGGGTGGCCGCAGAGAGCGGAGCCGCCTGCTGTCTGATGCACAACCGGAAAGAAGCAGTGTATGAGGATTTTATGAGAGAGGTGGCCGCGGATCTCATGGCTTCGGTGGAGACCGCCCGGGAAGCGGGAGTGAGGGATGACCGGATTATCCTGGATCCCGGCGTAGGGTTTGCCAAAAGCTATGCCCAGAATCTGGAGGTGATCGCCCGCCTGGAGGAATTGGCCTGTCTGGGATTTCCGGTGCTGCTGGGAACATCCAGAAAATCGGTCATCGGTAAGACCCTGGACCTTCCGGCGGATCAGCGGCTGGAGGGCACTCTGGTGACCACGGTTTACGCGGTGCAGAAGGGCTGCGCTTTTGTGCGGGTACACGATGTAAAAGAAAATCTGCGGGCCATTCAGATGACGAAGGCCCTGATGAGGGGGTAGATCATGGATCGGATCAAAATTCAGGAACTGGAAGTGTTTGCCAACCACGGGGTGTATCCGGAGGAAAACGCCCTGGGACAGAAGTTTGTCATTTCGGCGGATCTGTACACAGACACCCGCCCTGCGGGGAAAAGCGATGATCTGGAGCGGTCCGTCAACTATGGAGAGGTGTGCCGGCGGATCAAAGAATATGTGGAAGGCCATACCTGGAAGCTGTTGGAGAGCGTGGCGGAGCATCTGGCCTTTGAAATCCTGACCGCCTGGCCAAGGATCCGGAAGATCCGTCTGGAGATCCGGAAACCCTGGGCTCCGGTGCGCCTCCCCCTGAAAACCGTGGCGGTAGAGATCCGGCGGCAGTGGCATCAGGCAGCCGTCGCTCTGGGATCCAACCTGGGAGATAAGAGGGCGCATCTGCAGCGGGCGGTGGAGCTTCTGAAGGAAACGGAAGGCTGCCTTGTGACGGCGGTCTCGGATTTTATTACCACAGCCCCCTACGGCTATGTGGAGCAGGATGATTTCCTGAATGGCTGTCTGCTCCTGGATACCCTGCTGACCCCGGAAGAACTGCTGGACCGCCTCCATGAGATCGAGCAGGAGGAAAAGCGGGAGCGGCTGATCCACTGGGGGCCCCGGACACTGGATCTGGATATTATTTTCTACGATGATCTGGTGCTGGATACGGATACCCTGCATATTCCCCATGTGGAAATGCACAAAAGAGATTTTGTGCTGAAGCCCCTGGCGCAGATCGCCCCCTGGATGCGGCATCCGCTGAACGGAAAAACCGTGGCGCAGATGCTGGAGGAGCTGGAGAATTTTAGTTAATGGTTGACACCGCCGGGCCCGGATGCTATTATATATTTGTGCATAAATTTCATATCAATCATGCAAGTGCACCCCGCGGTTCGCGGCGGTGAAAAGGGAATCGGGTGAGAGGCCCGAGCGATCCGGTCACTGTAATCAGGGAGCAAGACGCAGAAAACCATTGTATGTCCGCACATATGAGAAGGAGCGTTGCGCGATAATCTGAGAGCCAGGAAACCTGCTTGGATGATATAAGGTTGAAGCTTCCGAGCAAAGCTTTCCATCTATCCATCCGATATGGAATGCCTGATAAGAGTATTCACTCAGCCGGGAACCTTCGAGCGGGATTTATGTATCGTTTAAACGGCAGGGTGAAATACTTCGGCTGTCAGAGAAGCTGTTTTATACCGCGTCATGATTCCTCCGCAAAGAATTGACGGTCTGGTTTTCCGCTTGACAGCAGGATCGGGAGCCGAAGGGATTTCCCCCACAAGTTCATAAAAAGTCATTTTAGTCTCCTGTGATCGGGAGATTTTTTTATTCTATCATACAAGGAGGCCCCATGAAACTGATTCATCTCTCCGACCTGCACCTGGGAAAGCGGGTCAACGAATTTTCTATGTTGGAGGACCAGGCCTTCATTCTGCAGGAAATCCTGCGGATCATAGACGAAGAACAGCCCCAGGCAGTGCTGCTGGCCGGGGATATCTACGATAAATCCGTACCCTCCGGGGAGGCGGTGCAGCTTTTTGACGGGTTTCTCTGGGAACTGTCCTCCCGGAAACTGCAGGTTTTTGTCATCAGCGGCAATCACGATTCCCCGGAGCGGCTGTCCTTCGGGGGGCGGCTCATGGAGGGAAGCGGCATTCATCTGTCGCCGGTGTACAGCGGAAAGGTGGAACCGGTGGTCCTGGAGGATGCATACGGCCCGGTGAATGTTTATCTGCTGCCGTTCCTGAAGCCGGCCCATGTGCGCCGGTATTTTCCGGAGGAGGAGATCGGCACCTACACAGAGGCCCTGGGGAAAGCGGTGGAGGCCCTGGAGATCCATAAGGAGCAGAGAAATGTGTTGGTGACCCACCAGTTTGTCACCGGGGCTTCCCGGTCGGATTCGGAAGAAATTTCCGTGGGAGGCTCCGACAACGTGGACGCCTCGGTGTTTGACGATTTTGACTATGTGGCCTTGGGCCACATCCACGGCCCCCAGAATATCGGGTCCCCCAGGATCCGCTACTGCGGCACCCCTCTGAAGTATTCCTTCTCTGAGGTGGGACAGCAGAAATCCGTGACGGTGGCGGAGCTGAAGGAAAAGGGGACTCTGGAGGTGACTGCCCGGCCCTTAACTCCTCTGCGGGATCTGCGGGAGATCCGGGGCTCCTACCTGGAGGTTACGGCGAAAAGCTTTTATGAGGGCCGGAACCGGGAGGATTACCTTCATATTACCCTGACGGATGAGGAGGACGTCCCCGACGGGGCGGCAAAGCTGCGGGTGATCTATCCCAATCTCATGCGGCTGGATTACGACAACGCCAGGACCAGATCCCGGAATCTTCCGGAGGGCGCGGAAGAGCCGGCGGCAAAACCGCCCCTGGAACTGTTTGAAGAATTTTATGAACGGCAGAACAATCAGCCTATGACGGAGGAGCAGATCCGCTTTTCCAGGGAACTGATGGAAACCATATGGGAGGATAAGATATGAGACCGCTGAAACTGACCCTTTCCGCTTTCGGCCCCTATGCCGGGCGGACCGAACTGCAGATGGAACAGCTGGGCTCCGCGGGCCTGTATCTGATCAGCGGGGACACAGGAGCCGGAAAGACCACTCTTTTTGATGCCATCACCTTTGCCCTCTACGGGGAGGCCAGCGGCTCCAGCCGGGAGCCGGGCATGTTCCGCTCCAAATACGCCGGGCCGGAGACTCCCACAGAGGTGGAATTGATCTTTTCCTACGGCGGCAAGGTATATCAGGTACGGCGGAATCCGGAGTATCTCCGTCCCGCCAGACGGGGCGGCGGCCAGACCCTTCAGAGGGCGGAGGCGGAACTGACGCTGCCGGATGGGCGTTTGGTGACCAAGGTCCGGGAAGTGAACCAGGCGGTGAAGGAGATCATCGGCCTGGATTATCAGCAGTTTTCCCAGATCTCCATGATCGCGCAGGGAGATTTTCTGAAGCTGCTGCTGGCGGACACCCGGGAGCGCCAGGGGATCTTCCGGGACATTTTTCACACCGGCCCCTATCAGGTGTTCCAGGAAAAGCTGAAAGGGGAAGCCGGGAAACTGCGGACGGAGTGCGACAGAGCCAGAAGCAGCGTGGCCCAGTATATCCAGGGGATCCAGTGCCGGGAGGACAGTCCCCTGGCTTCCCGGGCGGAGCAGGCCAGAGCCGGGGAACTGCCTGCCGCGGAGGTACAGGAACTTTTTTCTGAGCTTCTGCAGGAGGACGAAGAAGGCCGGAAAGCCCTGGAGGCGGAAACCGGGAAGCTGGATCGGGAACTGGAGCAGGTCCATGCCCTTTTGGCCCAGGCGGAAGAGCGGAAAAAAGCGGAGATCCGCCTTCAGGAGACTGAGAAATCCAGAAAATCTGTTTGTGAGAAGCTGGCTCTGGCTGAGCAGATGGTGGAGGAAGAAGAGAAGAAAAAGCCCCTGCGGGAAGAGCTGGCCCGGAAGGCTGCCGCTCTGCAGGGAGAGCTTCCCAGGTATGAGGAACTGGAGGAGCAGAGAAAGGTATGCCGGCAGCAGGAGCAGGAAGCAGAGGAAGCCGCCGGTAAGCAGAGGCAGGCGGAGGGGGAGCTGGAGGAACAGATCCGGGAGCTGCAGGAGAGGAAGGAAGAGCAGGCCTCCCTGGAGCAGGCCGGGGAACGGGCCGGACAGCTGCGGCTGGATGGGCAGCAGGCGGAAAACCGGAAAAAGCAGCTGAGGGATCTTGCGGAACAGCTCCGGCAGCGGAATACCCTTAAGGACGCTTTGGAACAGGCGGGCCGGGAGACGGAGCAGCTCCGCCGGAACAGCCTGGAGCTGGACCGGCAGCGGGAGCGGCTTACCACAGAGACGGAAGCTCTGCAAAAGGAATTCCAGTCCTTGGAAGACGCGGCCGGGGAAAAAGAAAAACTTTCCGGGGAGAGAACCAGGCTGGAGCGGGAGCTGGGAGAACTTGGACGACTCAGGGGACTCCTGGAGGAGTACGGGATTTCCCGGGAGAAACTGGAAACCGCTCGTGCCGACTACCGCAGGGCGGCGGAGCGCGCGGAAGAGGCAGGGCAGGTATACCGCAGCCGAAACCGGGCCTTTCTGGACGAGCAGGCGGGGATCCTGGCGGAAACCCTGGCAGAGGGAGAGCCCTGCCCTGTCTGCGGCTCCAGAGAGCACCCCGCCCCGGCGGAAAAATCCCTGGAGGCCCCGGCGGAAGTCCAGGTGGAGGAGGCCAGAGCGGCCTTTGAAAAGGCGCAGGAGCTGGCGGAAAAGGCCAGCCGCCAGGCGGGAGAACTGAAAGGCAGTGTGCTGGCCCAGGAAGAAACCCTGCTGGAGCAGATGAAGCCTTACGGGGAACCGTCTGCCCCGGAACAGGCCGGGGAGCAGCTGAAGGCAGCGGAAGAAATCCGGCGGAAATCCCTGACCCGTCTGGAAACTGCGGAGAAAGAAAACCGGGAAAAACTTGCCCGGCGGGAACAGCTGCGGCGGAAGCTGCAGGAGCAGGAACAGAGGAGGGAAAAACGGGAGAAAGAAAAAGAAGGAGCCTCCCGGCGGCTTCAGGAAGCGGAAGGCCGGAAGAAAAATCTGGAGGGCCAGCTGGAAGGGCAGGAAGACAGCCTGGACAGAGGCTTTCGGGAACTGGGAGCCCATCTTTCCCCGGAGGACGCGGAAGAGTTTCTGGCGGAAGAAAGCCGGAGGGCGGACCGGGAACTGGCGCGGCTTGGGCAGCTTCTTCAGGAGGAAGAGACGAAGCTTGCCAGAAAAAAAGAACTGAGCATCCGGATTCCGGAAAAAGAGCGGGAAAAAGAGAAGACGGAGCAGCAGATCAGCCAGTGGAAGCAGAAAAGGGCAGAGGCGGAAAGCAGGAGCCGGGGAGCCGGGGAGCAGGCGGAGCGGCTGAAAGCCGGACTGACCCGGGAGAGCCGGGAGCAGGCGGAACAGCAGATCCGGAGCTTACAGGCAGAAGGGCAGACTCTGGAGAAGGCGCTGGAAGAGGCGAAAGAAAATCGGGACACAGCCGCCAGGAATCTGTCCGCCCTGGAGGGACGGATCCGCCAGCTGAAGGAACTTCTGGAACAGAGCGGGGAGATCGACGGATCTGTTCAGGAGAATCGGAAAGCCCTTCTGACAGAGCAGAGGGAGGAGCTTCTGAGAGAGCAGAAAGTTCTTCATGCCAGGACCACCGCCAACCGGCAGGCGCTGGAACATATGGAACAGCGGTCCGCGGAACTGCGGAAGCTGGAGGAGAAGTGGGCCTTCGTCCAGTCTCTTTCCAATACCGCCAACGGGAACCTTGCCGGCAAAGAAAAGATCATGCTGGAGACCTATATCCAGATGACTTATTTTGACCGGATCATCCGCCGGGCCAATTTAAGGTTCCTGGTCATGTCCGGGGGACAGTATGAACTGAAACGGCGAAGGGAGGCCTCCGGCAGCAGATGCCAGAGCGGTCTGGAGCTGGACGTCATTGACCACTACAACGGCACGGAGCGCAGCGTCCGCACCCTTTCCGGAGGAGAATCCTTTCAGGCCTCCCTGTCTCTGGCATTGGGGCTCTCCGATGAGGTTCAGTCCTCCGCCGGGGGCATCCGGCTGGATACCATGTTCGTGGACGAGGGCTTCGGCTCTCTGGACGAGGAATCCCTGCAGCAGGCGGTCCGGGCGCTGTCTTCCCTGACAGAGGGGAACCGGCTGGTAGGCATCATCTCCCATGTGGGAGAACTGAAAGAAAAGATCGACCGGCAGATCCTGGTGAAAAAAGACCGGGAGGGGGGCAGCCGGGTAGAGATCCTGGTGTAAGGAGCATTCCCCAAACAGGGAAGGCGCCGGAGGATTCTGCGGCGCCTTCCTCAGAAAAAACTGCGGGTGACGCTGGGAAAACCGGAGGTTCTGTGCTATAATTTCATGAAGAACGGGAGAAACAGTACAGCATATCTGTAAAATACAGGATACGGGAGGATTTTTTATGAGTACAAGAACAGAGAAGACCCAGGAGCTGCACAGCAAAGGCTACAACTGCGCCCAGGCGGTGGCCTGTGCCTACTGTGATCTGGTGGGAGTCAGTGAGGATGAGATTTTCCGCATGACGGAAGGCTACGGGCTCGGTATGGGCTGTATGGAGGGGATCTGCGGAGCGGTATCCGGCGCGGCGGCCCTTGCGGGTATGAAGAATAGCCTTGGCTGTGAAAATCCCATCAGCAAAAAGGCAACGTATCAGCTGTCCGGGGAAATTCTGAAAAGATTCCGGGAGAAGAACGGTTCGGTGATCTGCCGGGAGCTAAAGGGCGTGGATACAGGAAAAGCCCTTCGGTCCTGCAGCGGCTGCATCCGCGACGCGGCGGAGCTGGCGGAAGAAATCCTGTTTTCGGACGCGGAGAATCCTCCGGAAAAACCTTGACAAACCCCGGAATCCTTACTATGATAAGTTCAGTTTAAAGGCGATGAAAAAGAGGAGTACGCGGGGATCCGCGTGTGAAGTAAGGTGGTACCGCGAGACATTCGCCCTTTGCGCAGACGCGCAGAGGGCGTTTCTGATTTCAGGAGGCGGACATGCGATGCAGCCATTGCGGGCGGGAAAATCCCCCCGGAGCTAAATTTTGTGACCGGTGCGGCTCGGATCTGAGGATCCGGCCTCCGGAGGAGGCAGAGAGCAGGATCCGAAAAAAACGGATCCGATGGATTCCTTTGTTGGGGATTTTTGCCGCGGCGGCGGCAATCCTGCTGGCGGTTCTGGTGATCCGGCCGGGACAGAGGGGGCAGGATGGGAATACGCTGGGGACAGAAAAAACGGAGTCCGCCAAAACCCGGGGGCCGTCTCAGGAACCGAAGCCGTCATCTACGGAAACTCCCGCCCGGACGCCGGCTGCCACGGAGGCTGAGGAGCCTGTTCCCACCGCCGCTCCCGCAGAGACGCCGAAGCCCACGGAGGAGCCCGAACCCACGGCGCTCCCCAACGAGACGCCGGAGCCGGAAGCAGAGCCTATGAGTTCCGAAGAACTGGAGGCGGAGATCCAGGAGATCCGGGATCTCTATTACGGGATCCAGTATGATCTGGACAGTCTCAGCCCGGAGAGTCCCGGGGCGGGACTTACCGCGTACCGGAACGAAAAGGGGCAGCTCCGCAAGATTTCCGCAAAGAAGGGAGCTTACGGGGACAGCCTTTCCGGCACCTACAGCGCGGAGTATTATTACGAGACCGATCCGGAGACCGGAACGCCCCGGTGCCGGTTTGTCTTTGTGTTCGGGGCAGGGGAGGAATACCGGATCTATCTGACGGAAGACTTCCGCTGCCTCCGCTATATCGGACCGGACGGGGTTACCGTGGATTATCCCGTTCCGGAGGCCTCCCTGGACCAGGTGACAGAAATGTATCCCTTCTGCTTATATGCCCGGGAGGCAGTAAGCTGAGGACAAAGATTCAGATAAAAATGAGGTGCCCGGCAAACGGGCAGGAGACATGGATCGTTCCGCGCAGGAACAAGAAATCATCAGAAGAGAGGATTTTCAGAATGAAGAAAGAACTTGCCAAGACGTATGACCCCAAGGGACTGGAGGACAGACTGTATCAGAAATGGCTGGACAAGGGATATTTCCACGCCAGGGTAAACCCGGACAAAAAGCCCTTTACCATTGTCATGCCGCCGCCCAATGTCACCGGGCAGCTGCACATGGGCCACGCCCTGGACAATACCATGCAGGATATTCTGATCCGGTATAAGAGAATGCAGGGCTATGAAGCTCTGTGGCAGCCCGGCACGGATCACGCGGCCATTGCCACGGAGGTAAAGGTCACCAATATGCTGAAGGATCAGGGCATCGACAAGCACGAGATCGGCCGGGAGGAGTTCCTGAAGTACGCCTGGAAGTGGAAAGAGGAGTACGGCAGCCGCATTATCAACCAGCTGCACAAGCTGGGCGCTTCCGCCGACTGGGAGCGGGAGCGGTTCACCATGGACGAGGGCTGTTCCAGGGCCGTGGAGGAAGTATTTGTCAAGCTGTACGAAAAAGGCTGGATCTACAAAGGCAGCCGCATCATCAACTGGTGCCCCAAGTGTCAGACTTCTCTGTCCGACGCGGAGGTAGAGCACGAGGATCAGAACGGTTTCTTCTGGCATATCAATTACCCCATCGTGGGGGAGGAAGGCCGTTTTGTGGAGATCGCCACCACCCGTCCGGAGACCATGCTGGGAGATACGGCGGTGGCTGTAAATCCCGAAGATGAGCGGTACAAGGATCTCATCGGCAAGACTCTGAAGCTGCCCCTGACAGACCGGGAGATCCCGGTGATCGCCGACGAGTACGTGGACAAGGAGTTCGGGACCGGCTGCGTGAAGATCACCCCGGCCCACGACCCCAACGATTTTGAGGTGGGGAAACGCCACAGCCTGCCGGAGATCAATATCATGAACGACGACGCCACCATGAACGAGCTCTGCGGCAAGTACGCCGGCATGGACCGCTATGAGGCCAGAAAAGCCATGGTGGAGGACCTGAAGGCCCAGGGACTGCTGGTGAAGGTGGTGCCCCACACCCATGCCGTGGGTACCCATGACCGCTGCCATACCACCGTGGAGCCCATGATCAAGCCCCAGTGGTTCGTGCGCATGAAGGAAATGGCCCGGGCCGCCATGGATGTGCTGTCCACGGAGGATCTGAATTTTGTGCCGGAGAGGTTTGACAAGATCTACATGCACTGGCTGGAGAATATCAAGGACTGGTGTATTTCCCGGCAGCTCTGGTGGGGACACCGGATCCCGGCCTGGTACTGCGATGAATGCGGCGAGGTCGTGGTGAAAAAAGGCGGCGCGCCGGAAAAATGCCCCAAGTGCGGCTGCACTCATCTGACCCAGGACGAGGACACGCTGGACACCTGGTTTTCCTCCGCTCTGTGGCCCTTCTCCACCCTGGGATGGCCGGACAAAACTCCGGAACTGGATTATTTTTATCCCACCAGCGTACTGGTGACCGGATACGATATCATTTTCTTCTGGGTGATCCGCATGGTATTTTCCGGCCTGGAGCAGACGGGGAAATCTCCCTTTAAGCATGTGCTGATCCACGGACTGGTGCGGGATTCCCAGGGACGGAAGATGAGTAAATCCCTGGGCAACGGCATTGATCCCCTGGAGGTCATCGACAAGTACGGGGCGGACGCCCTGCGGCTGACCCTTATGACCGGAAATGCTCCGGGAAATGACATGCGCTTCTACTGGGAGCGGGTGGAGTCCAGCCGGAACTTTGCCAACAAAGTGTGGAACGCTTCCCGGTTTATCCTCATGAACCTGGACGCCGCCAAGGTGCCGGAGACCGTGGAGCCGGAAAACCTGACCGGGGCCGATCGGTGGATCCTCAGCAAGGTAAACCGCCTGGCCAGCGAAGTTACGGAGAATATGGAAAAATTCGAGCTGGGCATCGCGGTGCAGAAGGTCTACGATTTTATCTGGGAGGAATTCTGCGACTGGTACATCGAGATGGTGAAGCCCAGGCTCTACGGGGAAGGAGACAGCACCAAGGCGGCGGCCCTCTGGACTTTGAAAAAGGTTTTAAGCAGCGCCCTGAAAATGCTCCATCCCTTTATGCCCTTTATCACCGAGGAGATCTACTGTACCCTGAACCCGGAGGAGGAGTCCATCATGATCGCTTCCTGGCCGGAGTACCGGGAAGACTGGAACTTCGCCAAAGAGGAAGCGGAGGTGGAGATGATGAAGGAGGCAGTCCGGGGGATCCGGGCGGTGCGTACCCAGCTGAACGTGCCCCCCAGCAAGAAGGCCAGCGTCTATGTGGTTTCCGCTGAGGCGGGGATCCGTGAGACCTTCTCCCGCAGCAGGGTTTTCTTCGCCACCCTGGCCCACGCCGGCGAGGTCCACATCCAGGAGGATAAGACCGGCATCGGGGAGGACGCCGTATCCGCGGTGATCCCCGGAGCGTCCATCTATATCCCCTTTGCGGAGCTGGTGGATCTGGAGAAAGAACTGGAGCGCCTGAGCAAAGAGCAGCAGCGGCTGCGGAAAGAGATCGCCCGCTCCAACGGAATGCTGAACAACGAGAAATTTGTCAGCAAGGCCCCGGCCGCCAAGGTGCAGGAGGAGAGGGATAAACTGGAAAACTATGCCAACATGCTGAAACAGGTGGAGGAGCGGCTGGCCCAGCTCAGAAAATAAATGAAAAAAATCAGGATCGACAGGACAAAGTTCATACGGATCTGCAACAGGTTCTCAGTGCCTCTCCAGGCGCTGGGATCCTTTCTGCTGTATTTTGTGATTGAGGCTATCTCCAGGCATTCGCTGTATAAGGCCTGGTATTTTATGACCGCCAGGCCGGTGATTTTTCTGTATAATGCCTTCCTGATCTTTGTTACCACCACAGTGGTCTATCTGTTCCGGAGACGGATTTTTGCCAGAGTGCTGGTCTTCAGCTTCTGGCTGCTGCTGGGCATTGTCAATGGAGTGGTGCTTTTAAACCGGGTGACTCCTTTTACAGGGCCGGATCTTCAGCTGCTCTCGGATATGGGAAAAATTATCGGGAAATATATTTCCGGAGCGGAGCTGGCGGGAATTATCGCCGCCCTGGCGGCCTTCGCGGGCTTTCTGATCTGGTTCTGGTTTAAGGCGCCGAAATATCGGGAAAAGCGGAACTGGCTGGCGGATACGATTACCATAGGAGCCAGTGTGATCCTGTTCGCCCTTGCCACCCACGGGGCTCTGAGCCAGCGGGTTCTCTCCACCTATTTCGGGAATATCGCCTCTGCCTACGAGGATTACGGATTTCCCTACTGTCTCAGCGTGACCCTCTTTGATACGGGGATTCCCGAACCCAACGACTATTCTCCGGAGCTGGTGGAAAACATTGTGGAGAGCGAGGAATCTCTGGAGGAGGACAGCGGACAGCGGCCCAATTTTATTTTTCTGCAGCTGGAATCTTTTTTTGACCCGGAACTGGTGAACTATCTGAATCTGTCCCAGGATCCTATTCCATATTTCCGGCAGCTGAAAGAGGACTATACCTCCGGATATTTCCGGGTTCCGGCAGTGGGAGCGGGAACCATCAATACGGAATTTGAATCCATCACCGGCATGAGCCTGCGGTATTTCGGGCCGGGAGAATATCCCTACAAGACGGTACTGTCGGAACAGACCTGTGAGAGCGTTCCCTATGTGCTGAAGGATCTGGGATATTCCACCCATGTGATCCACAACAATGAGGCCACCTTTTATGACCGGGAAAAGGTGTATCCCATGCTGGGCTTTGACACCTTTACTTCCAAGGAATACATGAAGGATTCCTCGGACACCAATCCCACGGGCTGGATGAGAGACCGGGTGCTGACCGGGGAGATTCTGAAATGTCTGGATTCCACAGAAGAGAGGGATTATATTTATACGGTGTCTGTGCAGGGGCACGGAGATTACCCGGAAGAGCCGGTGCTGAGAAATCCGGAAATCCAGGTGACCGGCGCCGAGAGAAAAGGAAAAAATAATTACGCCTGGGAGTACTACTGCAATCAGATCCACGAGATGGATGAATTTCTGCGGGAACTGACGGAAGCCCTGGAAGACTATCCGGAGCCGGTAATTCTGGTTATGTACGGAGATCATCTGCCCACCATGGGGCTGAAGGCGGTGGATCTGGAGAACCGCTATCTGTTTCAGACGGAGTACGTGATCTGGGACAATATGGATCTGCCGGTGGAGGACGGCAATCTCTCCGCCTATCAGATCGGAGCCAAGGTTCTGGACATGGCGGGCATTCATGAGGGAACCATGATCCGCTACCATCAGGCCAGAAGGCGGAGCAAAAATTATCAGAGAGATCTGGAAGTTCTGCAGTATGATATTCTCTACGGAGAACAGTATGTTTACGGCGGCGAAAATCCCTGGAAACCGGTAAATATGAAGATGGGGACGGAGCCGGTGGTTCTGAACTCTGTCCAGAAGGCCTCGGAGGATATCTATTATTTCCGGGGAGAAGGTTTTACGGCTTTCAGCCGGGTAGAGCTGGACGGAGAACTGCGGGAAGATACGGTTTACGTAGGAACGGACATGCTTATGCTTCAGGGCGTCAGCCTGAAAGAAGGGGAGCAGGTGCGGATTGCCCAGGTGGCTGACGGGCAGGAAAATCTGGTGCTTTCCCGGTCAAAGGGAATCCGTTACAGAGAAAAAGAGGAAGATCAGCCGTAGGATTTGTCGAATGATTTTTTGAAAAAGGTATGGACTTATTCAGAGGCCATATTATAATGAGGATGAGGATTAAGAGAGTGAATTACGAAGAAGCGGTTAATTATATAGAAGAGATACCTAAGTTTACAAAAAAGACCGCCCTGGATCATACCAGGCGCCTGCTGGATCTTCTGGATCATCCGGAACGGGATCTGAAGATCATCCATGTGGCGGGAACCAACGGAAAAGGAAGCGTCTGCTCCTTTTTAAATTCCATGCTCATGGAGGGAGGATACCGGTGCGGCTTGTTTACCTCGCCTCATCTGGTAAAAATCAATGAGAGATATCTGATCAACGGGCAGATGGCGGATGACGAAACCTTTCTGAAAGCCTTTCAGAGGGTGATGGAAGCGGTGAAAACCGCCATGGCTCAGGGAGATACGCATCCCACCTATTTTGAAACCCTTCTGCTCATGGGACTGCTGATTTTCCGGGATGCCCGGGTGGATTATCTGATTCTGGAGACGGGGATGGGAGGAAGGCTGGACGCCACCAATGTGGTGGAACGGCCGCTGGCCTGCATCATCACCTCCATCAGCTTGGATCACACGGAATATCTGGGGGATACCATTGAAAAAATCGCAGGGGAAAAGGCCGGAATTATAAAGCCGAAGATCCCGGTTATCTATGACGGGCACTGCCGGGAGGCGGCCGCTGTGATCCGCCGCCGGGCACAGGAACTGGACAGCCCGGCCTACGGCCTGACAGAGGACATGTACACAATGGAAAAAGCGGACCGCCGGGGACTTCGCTTTCAGTTCCGGTATGGTCAGGAGCCGGCAGAAACCCTGGAGATCTCTTCTATTGCGGAGTATCAGATGATGAATGCTTCCCTGGCGTATTTCACCATGAAGAAACTGATGCCGGTTCACGGGATCCCCAAAGACGCGCTGGTGCGGGGCATCCGCAGGGCCAGCTGGCCCTGCCGCATGGAGACGGTCATGGACGGGGTGATTATCGACGGTGCTCACAACGAGGACGGAGTAGCTCAGTTTATCCGCACGGCAGCGCATTTTAAAAAGGAGAATGAGATCACAATACTCTTTTCCGCGGTGTCGGATAAACGGTATCCGGACATGATCCGGGAGATTGCGGAGGGAATTCATCCCCAGAGGGTGATCGTGACGGAGATCGCAGGGGACCGCCGGGTGTCCGCGGAGGAACTGAAGGAATTGTTCCGCAAAGCCGGGTGCCGGGATGTGCGGTCGGAGGTTCCGGCGGGAGCAGCTTTTGATACCGCCTGCCGCCTGAAAGGAGAGGGAATGCTGTTTTGCGTTGGCTCTCTGTACCTGGCAGGCGAACTGAAGGATTGGATTGCAAAGGAGACGGAAACGTGCTGAATTACGAGGAAGAACTGAAAAAGTTCAAACCCTGTCTGGATGTGGATGAGGTGGAGGACGCTATCTACAGCAGGGATCTTACGGATGTCATCGATATCCTGAAGGAAATGCAGAGAAGCAAGAGTGAACCCCAGGAGCCGGCAAAGGAGTGACGCTATGAATTGTATGTACTGCGGCGCGCAGGTAAACCGGGGGGACGCGGTCTGTCCCGGATGCGGCGCTGATGTCAGTGTGCAGAGAAAGGCCCTCAGCTTGTCCGTCAGATATTACAATCAAGGGCTGGATAAAGCGGAGATCCGGGATCTCTCCGGCGCCATAGACCTGCTGCGCAGAAGCCTGAAATTTAACAAACTCAATATAGAGGCCAGAAATCTTCTGGGCCTGGTGTATTTCGAAACGGGAGAAGCGGTATCCGCTCTCAGCGAATGGATTATCAGCAAAAATATTAAGCCGGACAACAATGTGGCGGTGGAATACATTCGAAAGGTTCAGGCGGAGCCGGCCCGGCTGGACACCATTAACCAGACCATTCAGAAATACAATATCGCTCTGAAATGCTGCCGGGAGGGGAACGAGGATGTGGCCGCGGTGCAGCTGAAAAAGATCCTGTCCCAGAATCCCAAGCTGATCAAGGCGTACCATCTTCTGGCGCTGATCTATATCCACCATGAGGAGTATGAGAAGGCGAGAAAAATCCTGAAAAAGGCAGCCAGGATCGATAAGACAAATTCTACCACCCTGCGTTTCCTGAAGGAAGTGGATGAACAGACTGGGACGGTCACCAGCCTGGAAGGGCGCCGCAGAGGATTCCGCCGGGAGTCCGGCCATGAAGAAAAAAGCCGGGAGATTTATATTCCGGACGGGGATGTGGTGGTACAGCCCGCCTCCTTTCGGGAATCTTCCATGTTTACTGGAATTGTCAATATAGTGCTGGGAATTGTGGTAGGAGTGCTGGTTACCTGGTTTATGGCGGTACCCTCTGTCAGGAGGGATGTAAACCGCGAAGCGGATGAAAAGATTGTGGAGTACAGCAATATTATGGCCAGCCAGGAGACAAAGATCAACGATCTGCAGACCAGACTGGAGGCGGCGGAGGAGACGGCTGAATCCGCCCAGCAGCAGATCCAGCAGGCAGGGCAGGCCTCCGAGTCCTATGAAAATCTTCTGAAAGCCTACAATGCCTACCAGAATGATGATTACAGCGAAGCCGCCTCCGCACTGAGCGGAATTGATACAGAATCGCTTTCCGCGGATGCCAGGGCCGTCTACGACAGCATTTATGAGGATGTGCAGGGGCTGGTGTTCGATCAGCTTTCCAGTGAGGGCATGGACGCTATGAACAGCGGAGACTACCAGGAAGCCATTGACCTGCTCAGCCAGGCGGTGGAGATCAACGATGAAGATTATCCCACTCTCAGCTCCCTGGCAAATGCCTACCGGCTCAGCGGGGATGATGAGAACGCGGTCCGGATCTTTGAGGAGATCATAAAGAAATTTCCGGACAGCAGAAGAGCGACTGTGGCGCAGAATGCCATCAATCAGATCCGGCAGAGCGGAGAATAATTTCACAGCGGCTGACTATACAGAGAGAAACCTCCAGGAAGGGGATGCGTATTTGCGCGTCCCCTTTTTTTCGTGAGTGCGGTCTAAAAATAGCGGGAAAGGAAGAAAAGAGATGGAAGAATGGATGGAAGTAACAGGAAACATGCTGAAGATCAGAGCTCCGGAAGAGCTGGATCACCACAGCGCGGAAAATATCCGCAGAGAGTCGGATGAGATCCTTGCCAGGAACAATATCCGGCAGATTGTGTTTGATTTTCAGAAAACAGTGTTTATGGACAGCTCCGGCATTGGGGTAATTATGGGGCGGTACCGGAATATCCGGCTGACCGGAGGAACGGTAAAGGCTGTCCATGTGGGGGAACAGGTGGAGAGGATCCTGCGGGTTTCCGGCATCCACAAAGTCATAGAAATAGAAAAAGATCCTGCCGGAAAACGGCGGGACAGAGAATAGGGGGGTATAAACCATGGAAAACACCAATGAAATGATGCTTGAATTTGACAGCCGCTCCTGCAACGAGGGATTTGCCAGAGTGGCGGTGGCGGCCTTCTGTACGCAGCTGAATCCTACCCTGGAAGAGGTGGCGGATATTAAGACGGCAGTCTCTGAGGCTATCACCAACGCGGTTATCCACGGATATGAAAATCAGGTGCGGAAAATACGGATTGAATGCCGGATCGTGGGGCAGGATCTGTATGTGACGGTGATCGATCACGGAAAAGGGATTCCGGACGTCAGAAAGGCCATGGAACCTCTGTACACCACCAAGCCGGAACTGGACCGCTCCGGCATGGGATTTGCATTCATGGAGGCTTTTATGGATGAAATCGCGGTAGCTTCCCAGCCGGGGGAAGGCACAGAGGTACATATGAAAAAAAGGATCGGCTGCGGCAGCAGGCCCTTTGCCTGAGGGAAGCCTATGGAAGAGGCGCGGATTCTGCTGGAACGGGCACACCAGGGGGATAAAGCAGCCAGAGATGAGATGGTAAAGAAAAATACCGGACTGGTCTGGAGCATCGTCAAACGATTCCTGAACCGGGGCGCGGAGGCGGAAGATCTGTTTCAGATCGGCAGCATCGGCCTGCTGAAGGCCATTGACAAATTCGATCTGGATTTCCAGGTGCGTTTTTCCACCTACGCGGTTCCCATGATCTCCGGGGAGATCCGCAGATTTCTCCGGGACGACGGGCTTTTGAAGGTCAGCCGAAGTCTGAAAGAAACCGCAGTCAGAGGATACGCGGTCCGGGAAGCGCTGGAGAGAAAACTGGGGAGAGAGCCTGCCCTGAAGGAGATCGCCGCGGAACTGAAAATTTCTCCGGAGGAGCTGGCTATGGCCCTGGAATCCAAAGCGGAGGTGGAATCTTTGCAGAAGGTAATCTACCAGGGGGAGGGGAATGAGATTTCCCTTATGGACAGGCTTCGGGAAAAAACAGACGCGGGAGAACAGGTCCTGAACCGGCTGATGCTGGAGGAGCTGCTGGAGAGCCTTCCCAAGGAGGAGAGAAGACTTCTGTATCTGCGGTATTTTCAGGAGGAGACCCAGAGCAGGATCGCGGAGAGGATGGGAATTTCCCAGGTGCAGGTTTCCAGACTGGAAAAGAAGATTCTGCAGAAGCTGAAAAAGAAGGCGGAGAGCCGGTAGTATATTTTCCGGAGACCGGGCCATACTAAGGCTAAAACAGGCAGAAGGGATGAGACAGAATGAAGAAAAGGACAGCCTGGCTCCTGACAGCCCTGGCTGCGGCCGCTCTCATTGCCTTCCTTGGCGCGTACTTCTTTTTTCGGTACGCGGGGGAAAAAGACAGGCCGGCGCAGGGCGTTCTGGTTCTGGAGCAGGCGGAAGAGAGGCAGGCGGCATGAGAGGAACCCTGTATATACAGACAGACAAAAATGTAAAAGTACACAAAGAAAAAATTTTGCTGGGGGAGATCGCGGATCTGAGCTGTTCGGACAGAAATGTCCTGGCAAGATGCCAGTCCAGAACGGTGGCAACGCTTCCCCGGGAAAAGTACGGGCGTTACGCTATGACCGCCATGGATCTGGTCAGAGCCGTGGAAAAAACAGAGGAAAACCTGGAGGTCGTCCATCTGGGAGAGCCGGAATTTATCATTGACTATGAAGATCCCGGTGGAAAGAGCCGGTTTTTAGCCGGAGTCAAGACGGCCCTGGTGAGTCTGGTGACTTTTTTCGGAACGGCGTTTTCTATTATGACCTTCAACACGGATGTGGATATTCACGGCCTGTTTTCCAATCTTCACCGGATGTTTACCGGTCAGGCTTCCGGAGGGTTTACCATTCTGGAAATCATGTACTCCGTGGGGATCGGCGTGGGGGTAGTGGTTTTCTTCAACCATTTCGGCCGCATGAAGATCAGCGATGATCCCACTCCTATGGAGGTGCAGATGCGGATCTATGAAAATCAGGTGGATGACACGGTGTTGGAAAAAGAACGGCGGAAGGAGACAACAGGCGAATGACCGCGCAGTTTCTTATGGGCCTTATCGGGTTTGGCGGCGGCGTGGTGGCGGCCAGCGGCGCGGCAGCCCTGGTGATCGGTCTGGGGATTATCCCCCGGTACGCGGGAATCAGCCGGACTCCGGGGCGAATCCTATGGTATGAAGACTGTGCCATGCTGGGAATCCTGCTGGGAAATCTGACAGTGCTCTGGCAGGGGGAAATACCCTTGGGAAACGTCGGCCTGGCTGTATTTGGAATTTTCGCGGGGATTTTTCTGGGAAGCTGGATTATCGCTTTGGGAGAAGTGGTGGACGTATTCGCGATCCTGGCCAGAAGGCTGAAACTGCATCACAGCTTTCCCTGGGTAATCGCCGCCATAGCGGCGGGGAAATTTCTGGGCTCCCTTCTGTATTTCGGCAAAGGATGGTATTAGATATGGAATGTATCAAAAAGGAAGAAGAAACCAGGAAAGAGTATGAACAGTATGTGGAGCAGGTGACGCCCAGGCAGAATCTTCCCCTGCATATGACGCGGGCTTTTTTGGTGGGCGGCCTGATCTGCCTGCTGGGGCAGTTTATTCTCAATTACTGCGCTCACAGAGGAATTTCACAAAAGGACGCGGCGGCCTGGTGTTCGCTGATCCTGATCGCTCTGAGCGCTCTGCTGACGGGGCTGAATCTGTACCAGAGGCTGGTCACCTTCGGAGGAGCCGGAGCCCTGGTGCCTATTACGGGGTTTGCCAATTCCGTGGCGGCTCCGGCCATTGAGTACAAAAAGGAAGGCCAGGTTTTCGGCGTGGGCGCAAAAATTTTTACCATCGCGGGTCCGGTGATCCTGTACGGGATCTTTACCAGCTGGATTCTGGGCATTTTGTACTGCCTCCTGGGCATGGCGGGGATCCGCTGGGGATAAAAAATTTCTTTGCTGTTTCTTTACCGGATTCGTGCTATATATATAGGGGGACGCGCAGGGGGCATGGGCCTGCCTCCCCGGGGAGAACTATGAAAAAAATTATAAAAAGTCTGAGTTCAACGGTATTTGTGCTGTCGGCGGCGTTTCTGGTCAGTCTGCTTTTTCAGAAAACGTTTCAGACCCGGGCACTGATACCGATGATTTTTGTTTTGGCGGTTTTTTTGATCGCGCTGCTGACTCAGGGATATTTTTGGGGGATTCTGGCCTCTCTGGCCGGGGTGCTGGCGGTAAATTTCGCCTTTACCTTTCCCTACTTCGAGTTTAATTTTTCGATTCCGGAAAATGTGCTGTCGGCGGCGGTTATGCTGATTGTAGCCGTACTCACCGGCATGCTGACCACCAAGATCAAGCAGCAGGAAAAAATCCGGGCGGAAAGCGATCGGGAAAAAATGCGGGCTAATCTGCTGCGGGCAGTTTCCCATGATCTGCGGACGCCCCTGACGTCCATTTACGGGTCCTGCTCCGCTATTCTTGAAAATTACGGAAAACTCCGGGAAGGCCAGCAGCTGAAGCTGCTGCGGGAAATGCGGGAGGATGCCCAGTGGCTGATCCGCATGGTGGAGAATCTGCTGTCGGTAACCAGAATCGACAGCCGGAAGGTGGAAGTCATCAAAACTCCCACTGTGCTGGAGGAACTCATTGACACTGTGATGGTCCGGTTCCAGAAAATGTATCCGGAACAGAGGGTTCAGGTGGAGATTCCCGAGGAATTTATCAGCATCCCCATGGATCCGGTACTGATCGAGCAGGTGCTGATCAATATTCTGGAGAACGCGGTTTTTCACGCGGAGGGAATGACGGAATTGAATCTGAGGGTCAGCGTCCGGGGAAAGCAGGCGGTGTTTGAGGTGGAGGACAACGGCTGCGGGATCCCCAGAGAAAGGCTTGACAAAATTTTTACAGGATTTTTTGAAAAAAAGGGTTTGCCCTCTGATGGGAGAAAGAGTAATATGGGTATTGGTTTATCTGTATGCGCGGCCATCATCCAGGCTCATGGGGGAACCATTGAGGCCGGAAACAGAGAAGGCGGCGGCGCGGTATTTCGTTTTTTCCTGGAAAGGGAGGTGACGGATGACGAGCAGCAATAAATATAAAATTCTGGTCATCGAGGATGAAGCCAATATCCGCAGCTTTGTGGAAACGATCCTTGAGACCAACGGCTACCAGGTTTTTACGGCGGGCAGCTGCCGGCAGGGAATGCTGATGTATTCTTCCTATTGTCCGGATCTGATTATTCTGGATCTGGGACTGCCGGACGCGGACGGTCTGGAGTTCATCCGCTATGCGAGAAAGTCCGGAGCGGTGCCTATTCTGGTGCTTTCCGCCAGAACTTCGGAAAAGGATAAGGTATCGGCCCTGGATCTGGGCGCCAACGATTACATAACAAAACCCTTCGGCACAGCGGAACTGATGGCCAGAGTCAGGGCGGCCCTCAGAAACAGCCGGCACAGTTCCGAGATGGGGGCGGTTCCGGGAGGGATCTTTCAGGTCAGAGATCTGGTCATCGACTATGACCGCCGGCAGGTAACGGTGGCGGGAAAAGAGATCAATCTGACGCAGACAGAGTACAACATAGTGACCCTGCTCTCGGAGCAGGCAGGTAAAGTACTTACGTATTCCCAGATTATCTGCGCTGTCTGGGGAGGCACGGATTCCGGAAGCGTTAAAAAGCTTCAGGTCAACATGGCAAACATCCGCAAAAAGCTGGGCACCCGGCCCGGGGACAGAAAGTATATCTCCAATGAACTGGGAGTCGGCTACCGGATGCTGGCGGACGAGGAATGACAGAAAGGTCTGCCGGATGGAGAATCCGGGATCCGCGCGCAGAAAAAATAAACTAAGAGGTAATCATCATGCTGAGAAGTATTAAGCGGCTTTCGCCCGCCAGGATCATCGCTCTGGGATTTGCCCTGGTGATCTTTATCGGTTCCATTCTTTTGATTCTGCCCTGCAGCGTCCAGGAGGGAGTGACGGTAAGGTACATAGACTCCCTGTATACGTCCACCAGCGCTGTGTGCGTAACCGGACTGATCGCCATTGACGCGGGAAATACCTTTACTCCTCTGGGACAGTTTTTCCTGGGAATGCTGATCCAGATCGGCGGTCTGGGCGTGACGGCCATGGGAACCGGCATCATTATTGCCATGCGAAAGAAGCTGAATTTCAAGGGCCGCACCCTGGTGCAGGAGGCCATGAACCTGGATTCCAGAGAGGGAATCGTAAAATTCGTAAAAAGCATTTTTATCACCACCGGCATTTTTGAACTGACCGGAGCGGTTTTAAGCTTTATCGTCTTTGTGAAAGACTATCCGCCGCTGAAAGCAGCCGGCATCAGCCTGTTCCATTCCGTGGCGGCCTTCAATAACTCGGGGTTTGATATTCTGGGAGATTTCCAGAATCTGATCCCCTACCGGGATAATGTGCTGCTGAACGTAGTCACCTGCGGTCTGATTGTTTTCGGCGGTATCGGTTTCCTGGTGATCCGGGAGCTGTGGATGAAAAAATTCCGCTGGCGAAAGCTGTCCATGCATGCCAAGATCGTAATTTCCATGAGCATTGTCCTGATCGTGGCAGGAGGCGTGCTGATCAAGGCCACAGAAGATGTAACCTGGATGGGCGCGTTTTTCCACAGTGTATCCGCCAGAACGGCAGGATTTTCCACCTATCCCCTGGGAACCTTCAGCACCTCCGGCCTTCTGATCCTGATTGTGCTGATGTTTATCGGAGCTTCTCCGGGATCTACGGGAGGCGGTATCAAGACCAGTACCTTCTTTGTACTGATCCAGAGCATTAAAGCCATGGCCACCAATAAATCCGAGAAGGCTTTCCATTACAGTCTGCCGGTCAATGCGTTCCGAAAGGCGGCGGTTATTACACTGCTTGCTCTGGGAGTGGTGGTAACAGGCACGTACCTGATGTCTGTCATGGAGCCCCACCTCTCGCTGGTGGATATGCTGTTTGAGGTGACCAGCGCTTTCGGCACTGTCGGTCTTTCCACAGGCATTACGCCGGATCTCTGTGACGGCAGTAAATTGTTATCAATTCTGATTATGTATATCGGGCGGCTGGGACCGCTGACCATCGCGTCCATCTGGCATTTCTCCAGAGGGGAACGCACAAGCTATCCGGAAGGAAATGTGGCCATCGGCTAAAGGAGGAGAAAATGAGCGTATTTCACAATCGGAAAAACACAAAAATGTCTTACGGAATCGTGGGGCTGGGAAGGTTCGGCTATGCCCTGGCTATGGAACTGTCCCGGGCGGACGTGGATCTGCTGATCCTGGACAGTGATGAGGAAAAGGTGCGGGAACTGAGAGATATCACAGAAAACGCCCTGGTGATTAAGAATCTGGATAAAAAATCTCTGGCGGAAACCGGTATCCAGAACTGCGATGTGGCAGTAGTCTGCATCGGAGAGCATATTGAAACCTCAATTTTGACGACGCTGCATCTGGTGAGCCTCGGAGTCCCCAAGGTAGTGGCCAAGGCCACCAGCGCGGAACACGGAGAAATCCTGGAGAAGCTGGGAGCGGAGGTGGTTTACCCGGAGCGGGATATGGCCATCCGCCTGGCCAACCGCCTGGAAACCGCCAGGGTTCTGGACTACATTCAGCTCAGCGAGAAAATCAATATTTCAAAACTCCAGATTCCGGAGCAGCTCATCGGAAAATCCGTGCTGGATATGGATCTCCGTGCCCGCTTCGGTCTGAATATTATCGCTGTGGAGAACAGCGGAGAAGTGCTGGAGCATGTGAAACCGGACTATATTTTCCAGAAAAATGATGTGCTGCTGGTGTCCGGCAGCCGGGACGGTCTGGCCCGGCTGTCCGAGTGGCTGGAGAGCCACAGTTAAAACAGGGGCTCCAGCAGAACGTCCACAAGACCGCCGCAGACCATGCCCTCATCTTCGGCGTCCCGGCCGGTCATGTCGGCGTGATAGAGCACAGGGGACGGATGTTCTTCCGTCATCATCCGGAGGGCTTTCTGGAAAATGTCCGCTTCCAGACAGCCGCCTCCGATGGTGCCCACGCACCGTCCGTCCCGGTAAACCAGCATTTTGGTCCCCGCCTCTCTGGGGGCGGAGCCTTTCCTGGCCGCAATGGTGGCCAGGACTTTTTTTGTCTCTGCCTCGGACGTGTCCAGGACCGCTTTCAGGATTTCTCTGGTAAAGCCGCCTCTTCGGCGGTTTTTATTTTTTTCCTGAATGATCTCCGCCATAATCGAAATGCCGATCTCCTCCGGGGTCTCCGCGCCGATGGGAAGGCCGATAGGAGTGTGTACCGTTTCCAGCACCCTGGGGTCTGTGCCGGATTCCCGCAGAGCCTCTTTTACTTTGGCAGTCCTGCCCCGGCTGCCGATCATGCCGATGTAGGCGTGGGGCTTTTCCGCGATGAGGCCCAGGCAGGTCTGATCGTACCGGTGCCCCCGGGTAACAATGACAAAAAAGGTATCCGCGTCCCCGGGGATCTTTGCCAGACCCTCCTCAAAGGATTCGCAGAGGACCCGATCCGCCCCGGCTCTCCGGGCATTGTCCGCGAATTTGGGACGGTCCTCCAGGACGGTCACGGAACAGCCGATCATGCGGGCCATGCGGATCACCGGGATGGAGACATGGCCGCCGCCGCAGATCACCAGCTTCTGTTCTCTGGCGGGAAATTCGCAGAGGACCCGGCAGCCGCCCAGGGTATGGATCCCGGTGGCGTCCAGGGAAGAAAGGTCTTCCTTCAGATGGGAGAAAAACCCTCCGCTTTGGGATTCCCATTGGAGGACTCCATCTGTATACAATGCTTTTTCACCGATCTTTTCTCCCTCCAGCACCGTCAGCACCACCGTCTTTCGGTTGGGATTGCAGTCCGCGATCTGTCTGTATAATTCCATCATCATCGAATCTCCTCCTGGTTTTTTATTCTTGTTTGACCAGCACTCCGCTGCCGTGAAGATCCGGCAGGGGAAGGACGGTCAGTCTGTGTTCCCGGCAGAATTCCCGGACCGCGTCTCCTGCTCCGGGAAACTGGGAATTGTTGTAATCATGGATCAGGATCATGCCTCCCGGTACCAGCAGAGGCCAGAAGATCTTCAGTCCCTGGCGGACAGGTTCATAGAGGTCCGGATCCAGGCTCACCAGTGCCAGAGCCGGCAGGGGATCCTGCAGCGCTGCCAGGGAATCCGGAAAACGTCCCGGGCAGAATACAGCCTGTTCCGGGTAAGGCAGCCGGGAACGGACCAGCTCCAGGCTGGTATCCTGAAAGGTCATAGGACTTTTCTGCCCGGGATGCCTTTGTCTCTCCATGCATGTGTCCTCTTCCGGAAATCCTTTGAAAGTATCAAAGAGGTACAGCTTCTTTTCCGGCAGCAGCCGGTTCATCTCCCGGGCGAACTCTCCCTGATATACCCCCAGCTCCGCCATTTCCCCCGGCAGCTTCCGGGACCGTATTTCCTGTGCCAGCATCCGCAGGCAGGCTCTCCGGAGATCCATGGAATCGCAGAACTCCGTAAGGCTGCGGATGTCCCCGGAAAACCCCATGGCTTCCAGGCGCTGCCGGATCTGGGAGGAGGCTTCCCGGTTGCGGACGGCGATCCAGACCAGGTCCGGCTGATGCCGGGGGATCTCCTCCGGGGGGATCACCGGAACATTTTCCCGGAAGGTATGCTGCAGGGCGGGATCGCTGTCAGCGAAGGCCAGCAGACGGGCATCCGCCGGAAGCCAGTTTTTTACTGTGCGGCCCCCCTGGCCGCAGCCCCAGATGATCACGTTCATAGTGTTTTTTTCTCCGTTCTGTCCGCAAAAAGCGGATTTTTTATCTGTAAATCATTGTAATATATTCGGCAGTTCCTGTCACTTGCTTTTTGCTCATCGGTTCAACACTCCGCCTGGGAGTTCTTAAGAAAAACACCGGGCATGTTGTTTCGACAACATACCGGGAAGAGGTGTTGTTCTATAATAAAACCATACCAGAAAGGGAGGTGCGGCCATGATCTTAGAAGGATGCCAGAGCAAATCGAAAGAGATATCTATTGAAGAACGAATCTGTCCTCAGTGCGGCCATGAGATCGAAATTTTTTCTGTGGACACAGAGGCGGCCTGCGAACACTGCGGTTTTGTGATCTATAACGATCAATTAAGCTGTGTGCAGTGGTGCAAATACGCCAGGCAGTGCGTGGGGGATCGGATGTATGAGAATATGATGGAAATAGCCAGAAGAAATATAGAGAAAAGAGGGAAGAGCGCATGAAGAGAAAAATCATCCGGATCGATGAAGAAGCATGCAATGGCTGCGGCCTCTGCGCCTCGGCCTGCCATGAAGGAGCCATCGGTATAGTCGGCGGCAAGGCAAGGCTTCTGAGAGAGGACTACTGCGATGGTCTGGGGGACTGCCTGCCGGCTTGTCCGGCAGGAGCGATTACCTTTGAAGAGCGGGAGGCGGCTGCCTATGACGCGGAAGCAGTGAGGAAGAAGAAAGAACAGCAGAACGCCCGGACGGCTGGGGAGGCCTGCTCCCGATTGGGCCAGTGGCCGGTGCAGATCAAGCTGGTGCCGGTAAAGGCGCCGTATTTTGACGGAGCCCGCCTGCTGATCGCGGCAGACTGCACAGCCTATGCCTACGGGGCCTTTCATGAGGAATTTATGAAAGACAGGATCACTCTCATAGGCTGTCCCAAGCTGGACGGAGTGGATTACTCGGTAAAACTAACGGAAATCCTGAAACACAATGAGATCCAAAGCATCTGTCTGGTCCGCATGGAAGTGCCCTGCTGCGGCGGTCTGGAGCATGCGGTACGAAAGGCCCTGGAAAACAGCGGAAAACAGATCCCCTGGAAGGTAAAGATCGTTTCCACGGAAGGGCAGATCACAGAAGAATAAATATTATTCTCAAAATAGTATAAATAAAAATAGAAAATTGATTGACTGGTTTACAGAAAATACACTATACTTAGGGTACAAGATTCAGAAAAATTGTGCGTGAACTATGAATGTGTGCCGCAGGGATCCTCATCCGGGCCTTTGCCCATCAGGTCCTTCAGGCGGCGCATGCCGGTGTCCGAGAGGAAGACCAGCTCGCTGGGTTTTCCGTTCATATCTTCTCCCCGGAGCCGGAGAAAATTAGCTGTTTCACAGTAGTCCACAGGCAGAGTTCTGCGATAGGTTTCTCCTGTGGTCTCATCCGTTACCTCAACGGTGATCTGGCTGGCGCGGATTTCATTTGGCTGCATGGAACGACTCCTTTCCGGAACTTTCCCGCTTCCCTGTATGCGGATGTTTTCGGTTTCTGATATTGGATAGGCATCATAGTTGGGGGCTTTGGACCTCAACATCTTAACAGCATTGTATCAGAAGCAGTCCCGTTTGACCAGATGCCTGGGCAGTAATTAAGGCAGATGCCTTAATATAAAAGGATTTGCCCGACAAAAGGGCATGAGACACGGATTGCTCCGCGCTGCGTGCTCCCGCAATCCTGTCTCATAAAATTATCGCGGCGGAGAGCGCCGCAGAACACAAAAAAGGAAGTGAACAGGATAGGAGGTTGAAGGATGGTAAAGAAAGTTCTGATCATTAACGGAGTTGAGAGAACGATCGTGGTGGAGGGCACCGAGTCCCTGGCGGAGATCCTCCGGGACCGGCTGCTGCTCACAGGATGCAAGATCGGCTGCGGGGCCGGACACTGCGGCGCCTGCAACGTGATCATGGACGGAAAAGTGACCCGCTCCTGCATCACCAAGATTTCCAAAGTACCGGATTACGCCAGGATCGAGACCATCGAGGGTATCGGAACCCTGGAGGATCTTCATCCCCTGCAGGCTGCCTGGGTAGCCCACGGTTGCGCCCAGTGCGGATTCTGCTCCCCGGGATTCATCATGAGCGCCAAGGTTCTTCTGGAAAACAATCCCTCTCCCACCAGGGAGGAGGTCAGAGACTGGTTCAACAAGACACGGAATCTCTGCCGCTGTACCGGCTACAAACCCCTGATCGACGCGGTCATGGATGCCGCCAGAGTGCTTCGGGGCGAGATCACCAAGGAAGATCTGATGTTCCAGCCCACGGACAATAAGATCCTGGGGACCACGTACGCGAGACCTTCCGCAGTGGCCAAGGTAACGGGAGCCTGGGATTTCGGAGCGGATGAGATTAAGAAGCTGCCGGAGAACACCCTGCAGATCGCCCTGGTGCAGGCGGAAGTTTCCCATGCGCTGATCAAAGGTATCGACACCTCCGAGGCGGAGAAGATGCCAGGCGTAGAGCGGATCATTACTTACAAGGATGTGCCCGGCAAAAACCGGATCACCGGACTGATTACCTTCCCCACCAATAAGGGAGACGGATGGGACCGGCCGATCCTCTGCGATGAAAAGGTATTCCAGTACGGCGACGCCATCGCCATGGTATGCGCGGACACGGTGGCCCATGCCAAGGAGGCCGCCAAGCACGTGAAGGTGGATCTGGAGATTCTGCCGGCCTATATGTCGGCTCCCGAGGCTATGGCCCCGGACGCCATCGAGATCCATCCCGGCACACCCAATATTTATTACGAAACCAACTGTATTAAGGGAGAGGACACGGCGCCCATTATGGAGAGCGCTCCCAATGTGGTGGAGGTAGACGCCTACTGTTCCCGCCAGCCCCATATGCCTATTGAGCCGGATGTGGCTTATGCCTATATCGATGAAGAAGGAAGGGTGACCATCCACTCCAAATCCATCGGTATCCATCTGCATCACGCCATGATCTGCGCCGGCATCGGTGTGGAGCCCGAAAAGCTGCGGCTGATCCAGCTTCACGCAGGCGGAACCTTCGGTTACAAATTCTCGCCCACCATCGAGGCTCTGGTAGGCGTGGCCGCTCTGGTCACCGGACGGCCGGTAGCCCTGAATTTTGATATGTACCAGATGATCACCTATACCGGCAAGAGAAGCCCCGGCTTCATGCACATTAAGCTGGCGGCGGATGAGAAGGGCAAGATCCTGGCCCTGGAAGGCGACAACTTTATTGATCACGGCCCCTATTCCGAGTTCGGCGACCTGCTGACCATGCGCCTCAGCCAGTTCGTGGGAGCCGGTGTGGATATCCCCAATATCCGCAATAAATCCCGCACGGTCTGCACCAACCACGCCTACGGCGCGGCATTCCGGGGCTACGGAGCGCCCCAGTCCTTTATGGGCGGAGATATCGCCATGGACGTAATGGCAGCCAAGATGGGCATTGATCCCTTTGAATTCCGGGCCATGAACTGCTATAAGGAATCCGCGGGATCCACCACACCCAACGGCTGCAAGCCGGATGTATACTGCCTGGAGGATCTGTTTGATCTGGCAAGGCCCTATTATCACAAGAATCAGGAGTACGTGGAAAGCCTGAACCGGGATCAGAGCGAGGGCGGAAAATACAAATACGGCGTGGGCGTGTCCCTGGGTATTTACGGCTGCGGCCTGGACGGCGTAGATTCCTCCGAGGCCTGGGCGGAACTCAATGAGGACGGCACGGTCACCATCTACGATTCCTGGGAAGATCACGGACAGGGCGCGGATATCGGAACCCTGACCCATGCCCATGAGACCCTGCGCCAGGCGGGCATTACCCCGGAGCAGATCAAGCTGGTGATGAACGATACCGGCAAGACTCCCAACTCCGGACCTGCCGGCGGTTCCCGTTCCAATGTCATGACCGGAAACGCAGTGCGGGTAGCCTGCGAGATGCTGATCAACGCCATGAGAAAACCCGATGGTACTTACCGTACCTGGCAGGAGATGGTGGATGAAAAGCTTCCTCTGAAATATGAGGGCAAATGGGTAGCCACCGCTTGCTCCGACTGCGATCAGGAAACGGCTCAGGGCAATCCCTTCTCTGTATACATGTACTGCATCAACCTGCCGGTGGTGCAGGTCAATATGGAGACCGGAAAAGTAAAGGTTGTGAAATTTACCATGGTATCTGACTTTGGTACCATTATCAACAAGTCGGTGGTGGACGGACAGGTTATGGGCGCTATTGCCCAGGGCATCGGCCTGGCGCTGACCGAGGACTTCGAGGATCTGAAGAAGCATACCAGCCTGCTGAAATGCGGTATTTCTTATCCCAACGACATTCCGGATGATATCGAACTGGTATACCAGGAGAATCATCCCCGTCCCCTGGGACCCTACGGCGCCGCAGGCTGCGGCGAAGGACCTCTGGCGGCACCGCATCCCGCCATCCTGAACGCCATCTACAATGCCACCGGAGCCCGGATCACCAGAGTGCCGGCTCTGCCTGAAGTGGTTAAGGAAGCGCTGGCAGCGCTGTAAAAGGAAAATCTCAGAAAAGAGCCAGGGCGGAAGGCCCTGGCATCTTTTCCAGATAATTTATCCTTAAAATGGATAAACGGAGAAAATCTATGGAAAAAAAAGAAGAAGTTTATCTGGGAAAACATTACCGGATGAAACAGGCCTTCGGCCAGGAGGAGCTGCATCAGCGGGAAGCGGTCTGCACCCGGGAGGAGCCGCCGGGGTGCCAGGCGGCCTGTCCTCTGCACCTGGATATGCGGGCGGTCTGCGGCCATGAGGCCAGAGGGGATTTTAAAAAGGCGGCGGCGGTGATCCGCCAGACGACTCCTTTTCTCTATCTGCTGGCCAGGACCTGCTCCGCTCCCTGTCAGAAGGCCTGCACCCTGTCCCGGCTGGGAGAGGGAGTGCGGGTACGGGATCTGGAACTTGCCTGCGCTCTGTACGGAGGCCCTGCCGGAGGAAGCCGGTTTCTGATCCCCAGAAAGAATAAAAAGGTATTGGTGGCCGGGGATGGGATTTTTGCCCTGGCCTGCTGCCGGGAACTGGGAAAGAAGGGGTATGAGGTTCACTGGCATACGGCCTGCGCTTCTTTCCAGGCCCCCCTTCTGGAGCTGGGCCTGTCCCCGGAAGAGGCGGCGGCGGATCTGTCGGAATTTTCTACTCTGCGAATCACCCGGGAAGCGGCGGAGAAATTTTCCGGAGAAACCCTGGAGGACTGGAGCTGCCGAGCGGACGCCTTCTGCGTGTCCCCGGAGCTTGTGTTTGGCAGACTGCCGGAAAACGGATTTACCGGACCGGCGGGAAAGGAAACGGTCTGGATCCTGGCGGCCGCCCGGTACGCGGCCATGCAGGCGGACCGCTATCTTCAGGGGGCTTCCCCGGAGGGGCTGGAGGAACCAAAGGTATACGAAAGCCGCCTCCATGTGACCCTGGACGGAATTACAGGCAGCAGAGCGGTCACCGGACAGGGAGCGCTGACCCGGGAGATGGCGGCGGAGGAAGCCGCCCGCTGTATCCAGTGTCAGTGTCTGGAGTGCGTCAAGGGCTGTGTCTACCTGCAGGAATTTAAGCGGAATCCCCGGGGAGCCATCCGGGAGATCTACAATAACCTTTCCATTGTTATGGGAAATCATATGGCCAACGGGCTGATCAACGCCTGTGATGAGTGCGGCCAGTGCAAAGCGGCCTGCCCGGAGGGCTTTGACTATCCGGATGTATGCCGCATCGCCCGGAGGACCATGGTGGAGACGGAAAAAATGCCCCCATCGGCCCATGAATTTGCTCTGCTGGACCAGGAATTTTCCAACGGAGAAGCCTTTCTGGCAAGACCCCAGCCGGGGTATGAAACCTGCCGGTACCTGTTTTTTCCCGGCTGCCAGGCCGCGGCCGTATCTCCCCGGACGGTGGAGATCACCTACCGGCGCCTCCGGGAGGAACTGGAGGGAGGGACGGGATTGCTGCTGGGCTGCTGCGGAGCAATTTCCCGCTGGGCGGCCAGAGAGGAGCTGCTACAGGAGGCTCTGGAGAAGATCCGGGCTGCCTGGGAATCTATGGGAAGACCGGAGATTCTCTGCGCCTGCCCCACTTGTCTGAAAAATCTCCGGGAGCTGACCAGCCTGCCGGCGCGTGGGGTCTGGGAGGTCCTGCTGGAGCTGGGAACAGAGCCGGTGACGGATCAGAGGGTCAGCATCCATGACGCCTGCGGAGCCAGGGAGGATGGAGAGATCCGGGCCCAGATCCGCAGATTCGCGGAAGCCCTGGGCTGCCGGGTGGAAGAGATGCCCTTTGCCGGGGAACTGTCCCCCTGCTGCGGGTACGGCGGTCTGGTCCGGTACGCTAATCCCAAGATGGCGGAAAAGAAAGCCGCCTTCGCCTCCGGCCGGTCGGAGCACAGGATCCTGACTTACTGCATGGCCTGCCGGGATCAGTTCCAGAGGGCCGGAAAGGATTCCACCCATATTCTGGAGCTGGCCTGCCAGGTGGAGCCGGGGCCGGTGCCGGATCTTTCCCTGCGCCGGGCCAACCGGCTGAAGCTGAAAGAAAAACTGCAGAGAGAACTGTGGAAGGAAGAGGGGAGGATGGAAGAGATGCTGCCGGTAATCTATATGGAGGGGGCCAGAGAAGAAATGGATCAGCGCATGATCCTGGAGAGCGATGTAAACGCGGTGCTGAAGGCCTACGAAAGCTCCGGAGAGGCTGTGGAGGATCCGGAAAAGGGCTGGCTGGCGGCCTCCCTGCGGCTGGGAAATGTGACCTTCTGGGTGAAATTTACGGATACAGAGGGCTGCTACCGGGTATACGGCGCCTACAGCCACCGGATGACAGTGGAATAAGGAGGAAAAGATGGCGGAAAAAACCTATTATTCCATGGATCCCATGGGAAAACTGAAATGCCACAAATGCAAAGTGGATCTGGTCCGGGGCCGGGCGGCCTTCAGCTATCTGGGGAACGCCTTTCCGGTGGAGCTTCCGGTCTGCCCTCAATGCGGTTACATTTACGTGCCGGAAGAGCTGGCGCTGGGAAAGGTCCTTACGGTAGAGCGCAGCCTGGAGGATAAATGATCGGGGGACATCCCGGGGGCAGAGAACTGACGGAACGGCTTCTGTCCCTGGGCGGCCTGCTCCCTTTTCCCGGAGCGAAGGCATTGGATCTGGGAGCCGGGGAAGGGATCTCCGCGGAGTATCTGCGGCGTCTGGGATTTTGGACAGCGGCCATTGACCGGGAACCGGAAAACGGCAGCACAGCGCAGGGAGATATGCGGGAGCTGCCCTTTTCCCGGGAAACTTTTGATCTCTGCCTGGCGGAGTGCAGTCTTTCCTGCTGCGGGGATGGAGAGGCGGCACTTGGGGAAGCCTGGCGGGTGCTGAAGTCCGGCGGGATCCTGCTGGTTTCCGATGTGTTTTTTGGAAAAACCGGAGCCCCCTCGCTTTCTATGGGGGCGCCGCTGACCCGGGAGCGCTGGGAGGAGGTTTTTCGCCGGACCGGATTTCTTCTGAAACAGTGGGAGGACGCCACGGAACTCTGGAAGGAGTTTTTTCTGGAAAGTCTCTGGAACGGAAACGCCCGTGCGGATTGTCTGGAACTATATCGGAAAGGCGGATCCGCCGGCTGCGGCTATTTTCTGGCTGTACTGGAGAAAGGAGGAACCCATGGACTTATTTGACCGAATGCTGGAACTGTCAGGACAGGGGTATTTCTGCGCCCAGATCCTGATGATCCTGGCTCTGGAATCTGAGGGAAAAGAAGATCCGGATCTGATCCGGGCGGTGGGGGGCTTAAACGGCGGCCTGGGATTTTCCGGCCGCACCTGCGGAGCCCTGACAGGGGGATGCTGTCTTCTGGGCTATTTTCTGGGAAAAGGGGAGCCGGAAGAGCTGGAGGATCCGGATGCCCAGGCACTGACCGCCAGTCTGGCGGACTGGTTTGAGGATACCTTTTCCCAGCAGTTCGGCGGCTGCAGCTGCCGGGAGATCTTGGAAGGAGATCCCGGGAATAAAATGCGCCGGTGCCCGGAGATCGTGGAGGCGGTCTATCTGAAATGCGGGGAATTGCTTCAGGAAAAGGGGATCCCCCTATGAAAGCGGCGGGATTGATCGCGGCGGCAGGGCTTTCCAGCCGTATGGAAGATTTTAAGCCGCTTATGGAACTGAACGGGTTTCCCATGATCGCTATGACGGTCCGGAGCATGCGGAACGCCGGGATCCGGAATATCACCGTGGTCACCGGCTTTCGGGGAGAGGAAGTGAGAAAGGTTCTGGACCCCCTGGGGGTTTCCATCGTGGAAAATCCCCGCTACCGGGAGACGGATATGCTGGCCTCCGTAAAGCTGGGGCTGTCCTCCATGGATACAGGAAACGGAGTGTTCTTTCTGCCCGGGGACGTGCCCCTGACGGAGCCTGAGACTTTCCGGAAGCTGTGGAACATGCGGGAAGAAAGGGCTGGTAAGGTAAGCGCCCTGATCCCTATGAACGGAGAAAAGCAGATCCATCCCCCCTATCTTTCTCCGGAGGGCTGTGCCGGAGTCCTGGGTTACAAAGGGGATTTTGGGCTGAAAGGGGCCATGGATGCCCAGGATCCCCTGCGGGTGAATGTGTGGGATCAGGGGGCCGGCCAGGACGCAGATGTTCCCGGGGATTTCCGGGCCATGGCGCAGTACGCAAAAGCCCATCGGGGCGTTTCTGAGAGGATCTGCGAAAACCTCTACGGGGAAGTATCCCTGCCGGAGCATATCCGGGCCCACTGCCGGGCGGTGGGGGAGCTGGCGGCGCATATGGCGGAAAAACTGGTGGAAGCCGGAGCTTACCTGGACATTGAACTCTGCCGCAGCGGCGGCTGTCTTCATGATCTGCTGCGCCTATCCCCGCACCATGAGGCGGCGGCGGAAACTTTTCTGGAGGAAAAGGGCTACCTGGCTCTGGCACGGGTCGTGGGAGCCCACAAAGGATTTCCGGAAGAGCCGGAAACGCTCTGCAGGGAGGAGGTCCTGGTGTGTCTGGCAGATAAAAGCATCCTGGAAACCAGCCGGGTGTCCTTTGAGGAACGGTACCGGAAAGCCCTGGAAAAGAAACCGGTAAAGGAGCGGATCCTGCGGGATATCCGGACATGCCGCCGGCTGGCGGAAGAATACGAGGTGATGACCGGTGAAAAATTATGAGCGGAAAATTTACCTGAATAATGCAGCCACCTCCTGGCCTAAGCCGGCCTGTGTGGGGGAGGCAATGGGGGAAGCGGTAAAAGCTCTGCCCGGCTCCGGAGGCCGGGGAGGGATCGAGGAGTTTGATATCTTTCAGGCAGTCCGGGAAGAACTGGCAGAATGGCTGGGAATTTCCTGTCCGGAACGGATTGCTTTGGGATGTAATTCTACCTGGGGACTGAATCAGGGGATTTTCGGCTTCCCTTTGCGCCCGGGTGATACGGTGCTCACCACCCGGGCGGAGCACAACGCGGTGCTGCGGCCCCTGTACCGGCTGGAACAGCAGGGTATTCAGGTGATCTATCTGGACGTAGACAGGACGGGGAGAGTGAGCCCGGAGGCCTGGAAAAAGGCTCTGGACCGGTTTCGCCCGAGACTCTGTGTCCTGATCCACGCCTCCAACGTGACGGGGGCGGTCAACGACGCCCCCAGGCTGACGGCGGCAGCCCACAGATACGGAGCAGCACTGCTGCTGGACCTTTCCCAGAGCCTGGGATGGCTGCCGGTGGAACTGGAAGATTGGGAGGTGGATCTGGCTGTATTCACAGGACACAAATATCTTTTGGGACCCCAGGGGACCGGCGGCATCTACGTGCGGCCGGGGCTGGAACTGAAGCCGTATTTTCTGGGAGGCACCGGCGTGCAGAGCGACCGGAGGGAAATGCCGGAGGAAATGCCCATTCATCTGGAAGCGGGCACCGGAAACGAGCCCTCCTATCACGGGCTGCTGGCGGCGCTTCGCTGGAGCCGGAAACATCCACGGGAGCAGGAGGCCGGAGAGGCGCTGCTCCGGTATCTGAAAGAGGGACTGAAGCGGCTGGGCTGCCTTGTCATAGAGCCGGAGCCTCCGGTAACCCCGGTGGTATCCTTTGGGATCCCCGGCATATCTCCCGGAGAAGCAGGAGATATTTTGGCCGGCAGCTATGATATCATCTGCCGCACCGGCCTCCACTGCGCGCCGGCGATCATGGAAAATCTGGAAATGCCAGGAGGAACCATCCGTCTGAGTCTGTCCCGGTTTACCTGCCGGGAAGAACTGGATACGGTGCTGGAAGCGGTGGAAGCTATAGTGGAAAGCATGAGGGAAGGGGCATGAAATTTCAGTGCAAAAAGGTGGAAAACTGTTTCGCCCAGGCCAGAACCTATGAATATCAGCTGCCTGTTACCGGGGAAGAGCTGGCACGGCGGCTTCCGGGATTTCAGGTAACGGAAAACCACCGGTTCCGGCGGCCGGTATTTTCCGCGAAAAAGGGGGATCTGGAGGTCAAGGGGATCCTGGCGGCCTACGTGGTAAAGGTTAACTACACGGCAGCACACTGGGAGCAGGAAAAAAAAGAGATGGAACAGTGGCTGGAGGAACAGGAAGAATGAACAGAGAGGAGCCGCCGGAAATGAAAAAAGCAGCTTTGGATCAGTGGGTCCGGGAACAGGAGAACTGCGGAGAGCTGGGGCAAAGAGAGATCCGGCAGATCCAGCTGCGAAAGCTCAACGCTCTGCTGAAGCGGGAAAAGAGCCGCCAGGGGTTTTACCGGAACCTGCCGGAACATCTGGATTCCCTGGAGCAGCTGCCGGAGCTGCCCCTGACTGCGGAGGAAGATCTGAAGCGATCCGGAAACGGAATGGTGATGGTAAGCCAGTCCGCCGTGGAACGGGTGCGGACCCAGGAAACCTCCGGCACCACCGGGCCGGCGAAGCGGGTCTTTTACACTGCCGGGGACAATGAGCGCACCGTCTCCTTTTTTGCCGCGGGCCTTTCGGAACTCATACATTCCGGGAGCAGAACTATGATCTGCATGCCTTTTTCCGGAGACCGGGGACTGGGGGAACTGATCGCCGAGGCAGTGACCCGCCTGGGGGCGGAGCCCCTGCCGGGAGGCTGGGACAGAACCTTTGGAGAATTCCTGGAGCTCCTGGAAAAGGAGCGGCCGGACACCTTTGTGGGACCTCCGGTGCTGCTGCTGTCTCTGCTGCGGCTGCAGCCGGAGAGCAGCCTGAAAAGAGCCCTGGTCAGCGGGGACGCCTGTCCGGCGGGGGTCATGGCGGAGATCGAAAAACTGCTGGGCTCCCGGCTGTATCCCCACTACGGCTCCCGGGAGATGGGCCTGGGAGGAGCGGTTACCTGCCCGGCTTTTGCGGGCATGCATCTGCGGGAAAACGATATCCTGGCGGAGATCCTGGATGAAGGGGGGCGCCCCCTGCCGCCGGGGGAATGGGGAGAACTGGTGATCACGACTCTGGAGGCGGAGGCCATGCCGCTGATCCGATACCGCACCGGAGACAGGACCCGTTTTCTGCCGGATCCCTGTCCCTGCGGCAGCAGCCTGGCAAGGCTGGACACTGTCCATAGAAAGGGCCCGGGATCCCGGATGGAAGACCTGGACGATCTGCTGTTCCGGCATCCGGAAGTGGTGGATTACCAGGCGTTTCTGGAAAAGGATCGTCTGCGGATCCGGGGGTTTGTAACCGGAGAGACAGAAAATCTGCCGGAACACTGGAGGGGAACCGCCCTGGATTACCAGTGGAAACAGATTTCCAGGGAGGACCGTCCCTGCTGCCGGGGCAAGCGGGGGATCCTGACGAAAAGATAAAAGGAGCGGAACATGAATCGGTTTTATTATATTGCCAGAGTGCGGATCAAGAGAAAAGAAGATCAGGGGAAAGAATACTTCGGCCGGGGCGTGGCGGATCTGCTCCACGGGGTGGACGAATTTCATTCCCTGAATCTGGCGGCGCAGCACATGGGTATGGCCTACAGCAAAGCCTGGCGGATTGTGAAACAGGCGGAGGAGGCGCTGGGGCTGCAGCTGCTGTTCCGCATGCGGAAAAACGGATCCCGGCTCACGGCCGAGGGCAGGACCATGCTGGGAGCCTACGAGGAGGCGGAACAGGCAGCCTGGGAAGCGGCGGACGCGGTGATGGAGAAATATTTCGGAGGTGGGGCGGATGGAAAAGATCCGGGAAACGCTGCTCCGGCATAAGGGGGTGCTGGTGACGGATTTTGACGGAACGCTGACCCTTTCCGGAAGTTCCCTCCATGCGGCGGTAAAGGTGCTGGGGCCGGATTCCGGCCTGGCCAGAGGGCGGGATCTTTTGTATCACACTCTTGGAAAGCCGCTTTTTGAGGAAGCCCTGAAAGGAAACGTAAACAGTGCCCTGAAAAAGCAGGCGGAACGCTGGTGGGAAAAGCAGCTGGAGCTGTATGTAACGGAACAGGTTCCGGAAAAGATTTTGGCCAGGGCGGCTGCCCTGCTTGAGCCAAGGGCAGAAAGCCTGGGATTGCTGCGCTTCTGTCTGGAGAAGGAAATTCCGGTCTGGATCGTTTCCGCCGGCCTGGAGAATGTGATCCGCTTCTGGCTGGGGCAGCAGGAGATCCCGGATGAGAAGATCCGGATCCTGGCCAACTGGATCCGGTACAGAGAGGAAAAACCCGCGGGGCAGGGGCCCGTCATTACCGCCTGGAATAAAAAAGAACGGTTTTTTCAGCAGGCGGGAAGGTCGGCGGACCGATACCTGGTGTTTCTGGGAGATCAGAAGGAAGATCTGTACTGGAGAGAGGAAAACGCGGAAAGCTTTCTGCTGAGAGAGAAAAGCGCCTGAGCCGTAATGTGCCCGGGCGCTTTTGGAAGATTGTCTGACTAAATGATTGTATCCAGACGCGGAATATGATATTCTGTAGGTGGACGATCGTTCCATTTTCTTTGCGGCATTTCGCCGCGGATACCCATTTTTTAAAATTGAAGAGCGCAGGAGCAGAGCGGAGGAAAGCCTTGACCTTTTCATGCCGGCATCATACAATAATTTTAGAGAATGTATGGGCTCTAAGGTCCTTTCTGTCCTGGGTCTGCCGGCGCGGAAAGGAGCCGTGTATGGAAGAAATCAAGGTTCGGGAAACCGGCAGCCAGAGAGAAGAGGAGAAACAGAATCAGGAGTTTATCATGCTCCCCACTGTGGATTTCTGTTTCAAGGAACTGATGAAAAACCCCAGGGTCCGCCGGGGATTCATTGCCGCGCTTCTGAAGAAGGAGCCGGAAGAGGTGGAGGAGACAGAGGTCCTGCCCGGAGAACAGTCCGGGGAATACGAGGATGAGAAGCTGGGAATCCTGGATGTGCTGATCCGTTTTCGGGACGGCAGCCGTATGAATCTGGAGATGCAGATGATGGCGTACGGTTACTGGAAGGAGAGGGTTCTGTTCTATCTCTGCAGGATTTATACCGGGCAGCTGAAAAAGGGAGAAAGCTACGACAAACTGAAGAAATGCGTCCATGTAAGCGTGCTGGGCTTTAACCAGTTTCCGGAGGATGAGACTTGTTTCAGGGTATTCCACATGAAGGAGGAGGGTGCACAGACGCTCTACTCCGACAAGCTGGAAATCATGGTACTGGAGCTGAAAAAACTGCCGCCGGAGGCCCAGAGCGAGGAGGGGGTGGTCCGCTGGATGCGTTTCCTCAGTGGAAAGGGGAAGGAGGATTTAGCGGAAATGGCGGAAAAAGATCTTTACTTAAAAGAAGCGTACGAGGAACTGGAGCGCCTGAGCATGGACGAGGAAAAGCGGTACGCCTACGAGGCCCGGGAGAAGGCTCTGCGGGATCACATTTCCATGATGAATTACGCCATGGAAAAAGGCCTGCAGGAAGGCCGTGACAAGGGATATGCGGAAGGCCATGAAAAGGGCTGTGAAGAGGGCCGTGAAGAGGGGTGTGCGGAAGGGGAGGAAAAGACCAGCCGTCTGTTTGAATTTCTGATCCGCGATAGGAGATATGAGGATATGAACAGAGCGGTACAGGATAGGGAATTTCGGAAAAAGCTGTTTAAGGAGTATCAGCTGTAACAGCAGCGCCAGAGTCAGATCAAAAGCCGTGCCCCGGGAGTCTGAGCATAGATTTCCGGGGTGCTTTTGTAAAAAAAATTGGTTGTAAAATAAAAACAATATTGCTATAATTATACTACCTTTTTTGAGAATAAATTATAAATAGTCTGCTACTTTTCAGCTGGCAGGAAGAGTCTGGTTTTTCTGGAGCAGAACGTGTAAATCCACGTTTTGTATAAATATTTCTGAACAAGAAAGGAGAAACAAGATGAAGAAAAAGTTACTGGCTATGCTGCTGACCGGGGTAATGGCCCTGAGCCTTGGCGCCTGCAGTCAGAACAGCGAAACAGAGGCGGACAGCGGATCCGGAAATTCCGCGGCGGAAGACACTTCCGGGGATTCGGAATCCGAAGGTTCTTCTTCTGCCGGCGAGGAAGTGGAACTGACAGTCTTCGCGGCGGCCTCTCTGACGGAGACGCTGACAGAGATCAGCGAATTGTACGCAAAAGAAGCTCCCGATGTGAAACTGGTATTTAACTTTGATTCCTCCGGAACGCTGAAGACCCAGATCCAGGAGGGCGCAGCCTGTGATCTGTTCATTTCCGCGGGACAGAAACAGATGGATCAGATGGACGCCTCCGCGGATCCTTCTGTGAATACCGAGGGACTGGACTTTGTCCTGGAAGATTCCAGGATCGATATCCTGGAAAACAAGGTGACCCTCTGCGTCAGCGAGAGCAGCAAAATACAGCTGACCAGCTTTGACGATATGGCGGCTGCTCTGAAGGAGGGAACGATCCTGCTGGGAATGGGAAACAGCGATGTGCCGGTGGGACAGTATACCCAGAAGATCCTGGAGTTCTATGGCCTGAGCGAAGAGGAGCTCAACGAGAGAGGGCTGATCTCTTACGGCAGCAACGTGAAGGAAGTGACTACTCAGATAAAGGAAGGGGCCGTAAACTGCGGCGTGATCTACTGCACAGACGCTTATTCCGACGGACTGACTGTGACCGATGAGGCGACCGCGGAAATGTGCGGACAGGTGATCTATCCGGCGGCGGTGCTGAAGACCGGCGAACATCCGGAGGAAGCCCAGGCTTTTCTGGATTTCCTGCAGACAGACCCCTGTATGGAAATTTTTGAGAAGGTAGGCTTCACCAGGATAGAACAGGAGGCATAATGGACTGGTATCCTCTGTGGAATTCCCTCCGGATCGCGTCCATCAGCTGCGCCATCGTCTTTTTTCTGGGGATCCTGGCGGCTTATTATGTGGCCAGGCTCCCCAGAGCCATCAAAGGGATCCTGGATGTGATCTTTACCCTGCCCATGGTGCTGCCGCCTACGGTCTGCGGGTATTTTCTGCTGATCCTGCTGGGCCCCAGGAGGCCTCTGGGGATCTTTCTGGCCAGATTCGGCCTGCAGTTTGCCATGACCTGGTACGGAGGGATCGTGGCTTCGGCGATGGTGGCTTTTCCCCTGATGTACCGGACGGCCCGGGGGGCTTTTGAGAGCTTTGACCAGAATCTGGCCTACTCCGGCCAGACTCTGGGACTTTCCAATCCGTATATTTTCTGGCGGATCCGCATGCCTGCCTGCCGGCAGGGGATCCTGGCGGGGACCGTGCTGGCTTTTGCCAGAGCTTTAGGCGAGTACGGGGCCACCAGCATGCTCATCGGCTACATTCCCGGCCGGACCGCCACTATCTCCACCACCGTTTATCAGCTGTGGCGGACCAACGAGGAGGGAGAGGCGCTGCAGTGGGTGCTGGTCAATCTGGCCATCTCTGCGGTGATCCTGCTGGCGGTCAATATGCTGGAGAAGAGAAACAGAAAGGCAGGTGCGGCATGAGTCTTTCCGTACATATCAAAAAGAAACTGGGAGATTTCCGTCTTTCCGTGGATCTGGAGCATCCGGAAGGGATCACCGGCATCCTGGGGGCTTCCGGCTGCGGGAAGAGTATGACCCTGAAGGCCGTTGCCGGCATTATAAAACCCGACGAAGGCCGGATCGTCCTGGATGGCCGGGTATTGTTCGACAGTGAGAAACGAATCAATCGGAAGCCTCAGGAGAGAGAAGTCGGGTATCTTTTCCAGAATTACGCCCTCTTTCCCAATATGACCGTGGAAAAAAACATCCTCTGCGGCCTGCGAAGAGAAAAGGACAGGAAAAAACGCCGGGAAAAAATGGAGGAGATGCTGGAGTGGATGGGGCTTTCCGGACAGAGAGGCTTGTATCCCTGGCAGCTCAGCGGGGGGCAGCAGCAGAGGACCGCGCTGGCCAGAATGCTGGTCAGCGAGCCGAAACTGCTGCTGCTGGACGAGCCCTTCAGCGCTTTGGATGCGTATCTCCGGGAGCAGCTGCAGATCCAGGTAAAAGAAATCCTGAGCCGTTTCGGAAAGGATGTGCTTCTGGTGAGCCACAGTCGGGATGAGATCTACTATCTCTGCGGAAGGACGGCCATTATGCATGAAGGGCGGATCCTGAAAGCGGATGGAACGAAAGCGGTTTTCGCGGATCCCGGCACCCGGGCGGGAGCGGCCCTTACCGGCTGCAAGAATATCGCTGCCGCCAGGAAAACCGGAGCGTATGAGGTGGAAGCCCCGGAATGGGGGATCCGGCTGAAAACGGCGGAGCCGATAAGAGACAATGTCTGCGCCGTGGGGCTGCGGGCTCACTATTTTAACCCCAAGGCCAGGGAAAATATTTTTCCTGTGACCCAGGCTTCCGAGAGGGAGGAGCCTTTTGAAATGAGGATCTTATTCCGCTACGAGGGGCAGCAGGAGGGCACGCCGGAATTGTGGTGGAGGATCCCCAAGGACCGTACGCCGGCAGTGATGCCGGAAAAACTGGGCATCGCTCCCAAAAACGTGCTGCCCCTGTACCCGGAAGAATAAATAACGAGGAGGAGAAGGATGAAATTAGTAAAAACAGAGGAGGCCGTGGGACAGGTACTCTGCCATGATATGACCCAGATCATCCCGGGAGTCTCCAAAGGTCCCCGGTTCCGAAAAGGACATATTGTGCGGGAGGAAGATATCCCGGTGCTGCTGAGCATGGGAAAGGACCAGCTCTACGTGTGGGAGAAGGACGATACGGTTTACCATGAAAACGAGGCGGCGGAGGTTCTCCGGCAGGTGTGCCAGGGGGAGAGAATGGAAGCTTCCGAAGCCAAAGAGGGGAAGATCGAGCTGACCGCCGCCTGCGACGGCCTGTTCCGGGTGGATGTGGAGCGGCTGAACCAGATCAATGAGATTGACCAGGTAATGATCGCCACCCGCCACAGCAATACTCCTGTAAAAAAGGGAGACAAGCTGGCGGGAACCCGGGTGATCCCCCTGATCATCAAGAAAGAAAAGATGGAACTGGTGAAAGAGCGGGCCGGGGAAACGCCTCTCTGTGAAGTGCTGCCCTATCAGATCCGAAAGGCGGGGGTGGTGACTACAGGGAATGAAGTTTTTTACGGAAGAATCCAGGACGCCTTCACCCCCGTGGTGGAGAAAAAGCTGGCGCAGTACGGGATCACTGTAGAAGAACACGTAATCGTAGGAGATGACAAAGCCGGGATCACAGCGGCCATCCGGACGATGAAGGAACAGGGCTGTGAGCTGATCCTTGCCACAGGAGGCATGAGCGTAGATCCCGATGATCAGACTCCGGGAGCTATTAAAGACAGCGGGGCGGAAGTGGTCACCTACGGGGCGCCGGTACTGCCGGGGGCTATGTTCTGTCTGGCCTATTTTCCGGACGGCACCCCTGTCATGGGACTGCCGGGCTGTGTTATGTACGCCAAAACCACCATTTTTGATCTGATGCTGCCCCGGATCGCCGCGGGAGTGAAGGTCACCCGGCAAGAGATTACCCGGCTTGGAAACGGCGGCCTGTGTCTGGGATGTCAGAAATGCCGCTGGCCGGACTGCGGATTCGGCACCGCCTGAAAGGACAGACTATGGCAGGAACGTGGAACCATTTTGATCAGGAAGGAAACGCCGTCATGGTAGACGTTTCAGAAAAGAAGACCACCGCCCGCACCGCCTCGGCGGTAGGAACCATTCAGGTCAACCGGGAGATTATGGAGGCGGTGGTTCATAAAACGGCAGCCAAGGGAGATGTGCTGGGCGTGGCCCGGGTGGCCGGGATCATGGCGGCCAAGCGAACCTGGGAACTGATTCCCATGTGCCATCCTCTGTGTATCCGCAAATGCTCCGTGGATTTCGAGACAGATGAGGAAAACCTGGAGATCCGGGCTGTCGCCACAGTGAAAGTGGAAGATGTGACAGGGGTGGAGATGGAGGCCCTGACGGCCGTCAGCACTGCTCTGCTGACCATCTACGATATGTGCAAGGCTATTGACAAGCGGATGGAGATCACGGGCATCCATCTTCTGAGAAAGACCGGAGGAAAAAGCGGAGATTTTCACTATGATTGACGGATACGGAAGAACCATCGATTATATCAGGATCTCGGTGACAGACCGCTGCAATCTGCGGTGTGTCTACTGTATGCCGGAGCAAGGGATCCCCCCGGTATCCCACCAGGAGATCTTAAGGTTTGATGAGATCTGTCGGCTGGCAGGGATCTTTGGAGAACTGGGAATCCGGAAGATCAAGCTCACCGGCGGGGAGCCTCTGGTGCGGAAAAATCTGCCGGTTCTGGTAAAGCTTCTGAAAGAAACGCCGGGGATCGAAAAGGTCACCCTCACCACCAACGGGGTACTGCTGGCAGAACAGATGAGGGCCCTGGCGGACGCGGGCATCGACGGCATCAATCTGAGCCTGGATACCCTGGATCCGGATATATTTGCCGCGATCACCCGGCGGCGGGAACTGGAGCGGGTAAAAGAAGGATTTCTGGCAGCTCTTCACTATCCCGGGATTCCTTTGAAGATCAACTGTGTTCCCATGGGGCCGGAAGAGCAGAAGATCGAGGAGCTGGCGGAACTTGCCCGGAAATATCCGGTCCATGTGCGCTTTATCGAGATGATGCCGGTAGGCTTGGGAAAAGAGTTCCGGGGCGTTTCGGAGGCGGAGATCCTGGAACAGCTGCGGCGACGGTTTGGAAGGGAAGAAACGTTCCGGGGTCGGCTGGGAAACGGCCCGGCGCACTACTATACCTTTTCGGGATTTCAGGGAAAGATCGGTTTTATCAGCGCCATGACTCATAAATTCTGCGGGGAATGCAACCGGGTGCGGCTGACTTCCCGGGGATTTCTGAAAACCTGTCTTCAGTATGAGACAGGTACGGATCTGCGGGAGCTGCTTCGGTCGCCGGAGATCCGTCAGGAGGATCTCCGGAAAGCGGTAGAGGAAACCATCCGGAACAAGCCGGCGGAACACCGCTTTGGAGCGGAAACCGTTGAACACAGAGAAGAAAAGATCATGTCACAGATTGGAGGGTGAGAGGTTTATGGCAGCCAGACGAGTTGCGGTGATCGTGTCCAGCGACAGCGGATACAGAGGAGAGAGAGAGGATTTAAGCGGCCCGGAGATCCGGCGGATCGCGGAGGAAAACGGCTATCAGGTGGTGTCCAGTGTGATCCTGCCGGACGATCGGGAAAAGCTGGAGGAGGAAATGCGTCGGATTGCCGATGGAAATCTGGCGGATCTGATCCTCACTACCGGCGGCACGGGATTTTCCCCCAGAGATTGGACTCCGGAAGCTACACTGGCAGTATCGGAGCGGATCGTTCCCGGGATCCCGGAGGCTATGCGCGCCTACAGCATGCAGTTTACCAGGCGTTCCATGCTGAGCCGCAGCGCGGCGGGGATCCGTGGGCGGACTCTGATCGTAAACCTTCCCGGCAGCCCCAAGGCAGTGCGGGAATGTCTGGAATATATCATCGGCAGCCTGGACCACGGGCTGGACATTTTAACAGGCGAAGCTTCGGACTGCGCCGGAGGGCAGGGATAATGGGAAAAATTATGGCGGTGTGCCTCAGCGAAAAGAAAGGCACCCAGAAAAAGAATGTGCATGAAGCGGTAGTCCGGGAGGACTGGGGCATCGAGGGCGACGCCCATGCGGGGAAATGGCACCGGCAGGTGAGCCTTCTTTCCTATGAGAAGATTGAAGCCTTCAAAGCCAAAGGGGCGCCGGTGCAGGAAGGGGCCTTTGGAGAAAATCTCATCGTCAGCGGGTTTGATTTTAAAAACCTGCCTGTGGGCACCCGGTTCCGCTGCGGAGAGGTGGTGCTGGAACTGACCCAGATCGGAAAGGAATGCCACAGCGGCTGCGAGATCTATAAGATCATGGGCGAGTGCATCATGCCGAGAGAAGGTGTGTTTACCAGGGTCCTTCACGGAGGCGTGATCCGGGAAGGAGATGAGATGGAGATCGTGGAGGAAGGCAGATGAACAGTATTTTTGCCAGAGACAAAGAGATTTTGCTGTAAAGATAACGCAGCTGTTCTGAATATGTTGGTGGAACAAAAATCATATTCAGAACGGCTGCATCCATGATAATTATAAAGGACGCCCACTAAGATATACCTGGTATTCATATCGCTCTGCGATTACATTTATGATCGAATATTCAAGCGGCCCTTGCTCTGTATAAGTGATTCGAGTGCTGTGAAGCAATGGTGTTCCTGTCGGTACCCGGAGAATCTGAGCCTCTGTAAACGAAGCAGGTACAGCCGAGATATTTTCTAAAGCGTCTTTCAGCATAATGCCGTAGTGATGTTCCAGATACGAATAGAGGCTGATATGATCGCTGTCTTGAAAAACCAGTTCGGGTACTAGGCTCATAGAAATATAATTTTCAATGATACAAATGGGAGTTCCATCTGCGCACTGCACACGTTGCAGATGATGAACAAGTTCTCCCTGCTTTAACGAAAAGGCGTCACGTATAAAACCAGGAGCAGGGATCTGCTCAAGAGAGAATCCCTGAGTGGTCACTTTGTATCCTTTTTGAGTCAGTGTTTCTGTAAAAGAAGTAATGGTATTTAACCTTTGCGAGGTTGAAACATCCTGTACCTCAGTGCCGCGCCCCTGTCGGACAGACAGATATCCTTCCTGTGTCAACATGCTGATTGCCTTGCGGACAGTTGTGCGGCTGACACCGAATTCTTTTTCCATTTCTGCCTCTGTAGGCAAAAAGGATCCGGGCTGATAATTTCCCGTTTTGATTTCGTTCTTTAGATGTGCATACATTTTTCGATATGCGGGTATTCTGGCCATAAATCCTCCCTCTACACACATTTGGCCTCAGAAACAAAAACTTCTGAGTACAGGATTTATATCAATATTTTAGCACAATAAAAGAAAAAAGTACATATTCTTGTATTACACTGAATCGGTAAAAACTATCAATGAATGGTATAACCGCCATCAATAACCAGATTCGCTCCTGTAATCATGTTAGAGGCCTCGCTGGCAAGGAAAACACATGCTGCGGCAATTTCCTCCGGCTTGCAGAAACGGCCGGCAGGCGTGTTGGCGATTGCTTTTTCATGTACCTCACCTATATCCCAATAACCTACTATAATAGGAGTTTCTGTGGCGGTAGGAGATATAGCGTTCACCTGAATGCCATACTTTCCCCATTCATAGGCAAGAGATTTCACCATGGAAATGATGCCGGCTTTGCTGGCGCTATAAGCAACGTGCTTATCTATGGCGACAATTCCTGCCTGGGATGCCATACAGATAATTTTGCCTCCATTTTCTGCGGCGATCATTTTTTTACCTACAGCCTGTGACATAAAAAATGTACCGGAAAGATTTACATCAAGAACTTTACGCCATGTTTTTTCGTCGAAATCTTTAGCCCATTCAATGTCTCCGATCCCTGCGCAATTAACAAGAACATCAGTCCTCCCATGATCGGCCTCGATCTGATCTATAACAGAAAACACATTTTTATAATCAGACACGTCGACGCAATATGCATGTGCATTAGGAATTCCATCTGCGGCTTTGCGAACCGCATCCTCGTTTCGGTCCAACATGCAGATGATTGCTCCGCGCTTAGAATAAAGTTTGGCTGTGGCATATCCAATACCTGAACCTGCGCCGGTAATTACAGCAATTTTGCTATCCAGTGAAAAATCAGTGTTGTAAGGTTTGCTTATCATAATATTCCTCCTTTGTTTGTGTGCCTGAGTGGAGTGCCACTGGCATATTTACATTGTCCTTTTAACCATATAATCCCCTAAATCCGATAATACTTCACAAATATGCGTAAATGTGTTTTGGAGATCCGCATAGGAACAGACATGTTCAGGGATTGGAGCACTGATGCGCTCTATATGATGCAGTTTTGGAATAAAACTATAATCATCCCGGATGCCTACTGCACGTGCGGCGATACATGCTGCGCCTAGAGAGGCGGCATCCTGATCAATATTTGTTTTGATTACTTTCATATTGAAAACATCTGCGAACATCTGCATCCAGAAAGGACTCCTGCTTCCGCCTCCGCAGAAGAGAATTTCATCTGAAACAGATGTACGTTGCATTAAAAATTGAATGGATTCTTTCAAATTCATGCAAATGCCTTCCATAGCAGCACGGATCATGGCCTCTCGTGTTGTGCCAAGATGGAGGCCAATAAAAGCGCCGCGAATGTTAATGCTTTTATCTTGAGAGGTACCTCCTGCCAAACTGGGGTTGAAGAAAATACCTTCCGAACCAATCGGGACTGTAGACGCAAGCTCGCTCATTTTATCGTACACATTGTTTTTGATATCTTTGCAGAGCACATCTTTTATCCAAGCAAAAGAACTTCCACCTGCGAAAATAGAAAAAGCGGAAGTGAACATGTTTTCCTGAATGTGAGCAAATACATAAGGTTTTTTCTTAAAATCGAGTATGGGCTTCTCAGAATTTACAGGTACCCAGCTGGATGATCCGAGAGAAGTATAAATTTTTCCATCCTCTGCGCCTACAGCGCCTAATGCCATACAGGCGTTATCGACACCGCCGCAGGCCACTAGTGTTTTTTCGGAAAGACCGATTTCCTGAGCGGCCTGAGCAGTAACATGACCTATTATATGGTGCGATGGTACGATTGGCGGGAAAAAATCCAGCGGAATTTCAGCGGCCTCTAAAAATGCAGGGAGCAGCTGACCTTCTTTTAGACTATAAGCTCCTGTACCGGAGGCATAGGATGGATCTATAAAAAATTTTCCGGTTAATTTGAAATTTATAAAATCTTTAGAACCCAATACTTTATAAATCTTTTGAAAAATTTCAGGCTGATGCTGTTTCATCCACATCAGTTTAAAGATCGAGTAACAGGGAGCAGGAAATCCATTTCCTGTGGTCATATACCAGGATTCTTCACTAATTTTCTGAAAGAAGGATTCTGCTTCTTTGATAGCGCGGGTATCTGACCAGATAGGTACGCGTTCGCAAAGGACCTCGCCGTTGTTTCCTATAGGAACTGTTACCAGGCTATGACCTGAACACGCCAGACATCCAATTTCGTCTGGGTTTAAGTTAGCCTTGTCCAACAGGGCTTTTGTACTTTTAATAACGCTCCTCCACCAATCTTCCGGATATTGTTCATGCATATAAGAATGTGGATAGAACGTATTATAGGAAATAAAGGATTTGGCAAGGGTATTCATTTTTTCGTCATATAAAGATGCTTTTACCCCGCCGGTTCCAAGGTCATAGGCAATTATTTTCATAATACACCGCCTCCTTATCTATTAATAACTCAAGTATACACAAAGATAATTATGTTTGTCAATGAAAAATACCAAAATATTATGAATTTATCATGCGTAAAAGAAGAAAGAAGAATAAAATAGATGATATCACATGAAAATTCACGAATAAAGCCATTGAAATAAATATTGACAAGTATGAATAGATATGATAACATGCCAATAAAGATAATTATGTTTCTAGAAACAAAATATGTTAATTATATTAAGGAGATTGAAAATAATAATTATGAGATAAAGCGTTTATTTCGTATATTCAAGATCCGGTGTTGTTATTATATGTTTTGGAGGAAACATTATGTTACCAAGTGAAGCAGCGGCCATGATTGATATCAGCGCCGTCAGATCTCAACATACGCTGAAAGATATTGAAGAAGTTGTAAATTATGCGAAACAATATAGGTTTATTAATGTTCACGCATTACCTTGCTGGGTTCCAACGCTTGCAAAGCTGTTGGCAGATGTGGAGGGAGTTTATGTGGGAGCTCCGGTCGGATTTCCTTCCGGCGGCCATAAAACAGAAATTAAAATCCTTGAAGCAGAGCAGCTATTGAATGACGGCGTCCAGGAAATGGATATTGTAATGAATATTGGTAAGTTTAAAAACGGCGAGTATGACTATGTTGAGAATGAACTTAAAAGAATTATTCAAATGGCAAAAGGACGCGCATTAACAAAAGTGATTATTGAGATTAATGTATTGTCTGATTTTGAAATGCTAAAGGCCTGTGACATTGTAATATCTGCAGGCGCAGACTTTGTAAAGACAGGAACCGGCTGGGTGCCTGGCGGAGCAAATATTGAGAGAATCAGAAAAATCAAAAATCACTGCGGGAATGCTATTAAAGTTAAGGCGGCAGGGGGGATCCGTACAATTGATGATTTTTATGCTCTTGTAGATATGGGGGTAGAACGCATGGGAATCAATACTGCTTCTGCGTTGGAAATTGTGCGGACATTAGAAAGATCTTCTTATGAAGAGGCACCGCGGGTGCAGCAAAAATAAATTTTTTAAGGAGGGTTTTTACACATGAAAAAACACGTATGTATGGCACTGGCTGTAACGATGATGCTTTTGGCGATTACCGGATGCGGAAATTCCGGCAAGGCAGATGAAGGGGAGAGTACAACAAATACTTCAGCTACATCGGCTGGATCTTCTTCTGGAGATTCCAATACGATATCTGAAGGCGGGGAAAAAGAGGTAGAAGTAAACGGCTACAAATTTACGCTGGACACATCAAAAAATCCGGAAGATATGGAGTTCGCAGTTGTTTATATGAATGTATCTGATATTTTTGCGTCGTATTTGGATGAGGGTGTTCAGGCATTTGCGCAAAAAACAGGAGCAAACTGCTACGTTACAGGAGCAACTGATTGGACTGCGGAGTCTCAGTACAACGTAATTGATAACCTGATTACAAGCCGTCCTGATGGAATTGCTGTAGCTGTTTCTGACGATCAAACCATAGCCCCGATTATTGACAAGGCACTGGAAGCCGGGATTCCCACTATCTGCGTGAACTCTGATGCGCCCAGTTCTGGAAGGCTGTCGTATCTCGGTCGGGATGATGTAGAAGCGGGAAGAGTAGTCGGAGAGTATATCGTTGAAAAATTAAAGGAAAAATATAATGGAGAGGTAAAAGGAAAAGTTCTTATTACCACTACCGGAGCGGGTACGAACTGGTCAGATTCCAGAGAAGCCGGTTCCAGAGAAGTGCTTGAACAGTACGATGGAATTGAAATCGTTGATTTCATCAATGCCGAAGGCGATGAACAACAAGCATACGGCGCGCTGGAAAACGCATTGCTGGCGAATCCGGATATTGACGCAATGTGTAATTTAGGCGGCACCATGGATATCTGGGGAAGATTGATGAAAAATCAAAACAGAAAAGATATCATCAGCGTAGGACATGATCTTTATGGAAACGTTTTGGACTATATTCAGGAAGGTTACCTGACGGCGTCTCACGGACAAAGAGTGTTTGAACAGGCATACGGAGCGTGCGAACAGCTGTATAATTTTGCGACCACAGCTGATCCGTCCTCGTTCAAAGAAAATGATGTGCCTTATTACATTTTCTGCGTGGATTCTTCCAATGTTGATGAAGTAATTGAGCAGAGAGATTCCGGCGTTCCTATTGGTTAATTTAAGAACTTTATTACTGGAAAAAGAATCAAAGTAGGACTGACTATGCCTGGTATGCGCTAGCGCATACCAGGCATAAACAAATGAGCGTGAGAGGATGATATATATGGAGGGAAATAACAGCAAAGGCGGTTCGGCTAATTTTATACAGAGAGTATTAAAGATTAAGGAACTGGGAATTTTAATTACACTGATACTTTTGTTTATTGTATTTACGATTCTTTCCGATGTGTTTCTTATACCAACGAATCTGGTAAATATACTTCGCCAGGTTTCTATCATGGGAGTTATGGCGCTGGGTATGACCATGGTCATTGCTGTGGGTGGCGTTGATCTTTCAGTAGGCTCTACCTATGCTTTAAGTACCACTGTTGCGGCAGTGTTAATGACAAAGACGGGTATACCTATTTTGGGGTGTTGCATCATCGCTTTTTTTGTAGGTGTTCTTTTTGGGGCGATTAATGGGATCATTATTGGCTATGTTAATATTCCGGCGTTTATTGCTACGCTTGGAACGATGAATATTGCCAGAGGCCTGGCGCTTATTCTGACAAATGGAATGATTATTTCTCTTGATCGTTCACCGGTAGCAGATCCGGAGAACCTAGATACTTTTTATGCGGTAGGCGGCGGAGAGATCGCTGGAATTCCTACGTTGGCACTGTTTCTTGTGATTATGGCAATTCTGGCCTATATTTTCTTTCACAAATCACTTTCGGGATTCAGGATGCGTGCAGTGGGAGGCAGCATGGATGCAGCCAGAGCATCCGGTATCAATGTAAGGCGCACGATCATGCTTCCTTATATTATAACAGGCGGTCTGTGCGCACTTACGGGTATCCTGAATTTTTCGTTTATGCATACAGTGCAGGGCACAATGGGAGAAGGAATGGAACTGGACGTCTTAGCTGCTGCTTATATTGGAGGAGCAAGTCCAAGCGGAGGATATGGAACAATTTTAGGAACTGTAATAGGTGTCCTTATTATCGGTGTCCTGAAAAATGGCTTGGTACTTATTGGCGTAGATCCCTATGTTCAGAAGGTGTTAATAGGTGTGCTTGTAATTGGAGCAGTTATGATCGACATGTACAATAAGACTAAGCGAAAATAAACTGGCCGGCGTATATCGAATGGAAAAGGGATGGAAATATGGGAAAACCAATTATTCAATTTAATAATGTTAGCAAAAGGTTTGGTGGAATCCATGCTGTCAAAAATGTAAGTTTTAGCATTGATGCAGGAGAAGTCCATACAGTAATTGGGGAAAATGGTGCCGGAAAATCCACTTTGATGAATATGTTGTCCGGAATATATCAGCCGGATGAAGGTGAGATTATTTTTAAAGGGCAAAAAGTGAATATCACAAGCCCTCTAGTGGCCAAGAATTATGGGATTGCTACAGTCTTTCAGGAGTTGAAACTGTGCCGGAATCTGACGGTCGTGGAAAATATATTTCTGGGACGGGAATATAGAAAGCGGGGCGGTTTGGACTGGCAGAGAATGATCCGGGATTCCCAGAAGGAACTGGAAAAACTGGGAATGGAAATAGATGTTCGGTCAATGGTAAATGATCTGAGTGCTGCCCAGATGCAGTTGGTAGAGATTGCAAAAGCTATGTTTGTAAAGTCGGATGTGCTTATTTTGGACGAGCCGACCTCTTCTCTGACATATAATGAAACAGAAAAATTATTCCGAATTGTTGACCAGTTGGTTGCGGAAGGAGTCGCGATTATTTTTATTTCTCACAGGATGGAAGAAGTGTTCAAAATCAGTAACCGGATCAGTATTATGAGGAACGGAGAATATTTGGGCACATACAAAAAGGAAGAGACAACACCGGCAGAGATCGTTTCGCTGATTTCAAATAAGGATGTTAAAGAGGTACAGAGCCATAATATTAGACGAAAGAAAAAAGTGTTCACCAAAAAGGATAAGATAGCACTAAGCGTCAGAAATATGTCCAGAGGGACGCGTGTACAGCATGTTAGTTTTGATCTATATGAAGGAGAAATGTTGGGATTTTACGGCCTGGAAGGCTCTGGCAGAACGGAATTAATGGAAACCATTTTTGGCTTGGAGAAGGCACAGGAAGGGGAAATTATTCTTTACGGGGGAAAACCGGTTCGGATCAAAAATCCTAAAGAGGCTATGAATTACGGAATCGCCATGCTTCCGGAGGATAGAAAACATGTTGGCCTCTTTATGAATCTGGATATAGCAAGCAATATCGCAACAGCCCACGATAAGGATATTAAATCCGCAGGAACACGTTTGATTAGTGGGCGAAAAACCGCGAAATTAGGCCAGAATGCCATTGAAAAATTAAGCATCAGAGCGAGAAGCCCCAAACAGATGGTCGAGGATCTGAGCGGTGGAAATCAGCAAAAAGTTGTTATCGCGAAATGCCTGTCCATTGATCCTCGGATTGTAATTATGGATGAACCTACCAGAGGTGTTGATGTAGGTGCTAAGAATGAGATTTTTGATATTCTGCATTCTTTGACAAACGATCCGGACAAGCCTAAAAGCGTTATCATTATTTCGTCGGAATTAGAGGAGGTAGTTAATGAATGTGACCGTGTCATTATTATAAAGAACGGAATGATTGTTGGAGAATTAACAGGTGAAGAACTGGAAGGGGAGAGAATCCTTCAGTACGCATTCAATGGATAGCAACAGGAGGTATTAGATTATGCTGAATCTGCAGCCGGCAACAAAACCAACTATTTATTTCATCGGTGTTACCACCGGGAAATCCTCGATTATGCGTGTGTTTCCTAAATGGGCGGAAGCCCTGGGGCTAGACGCGGACATAAAGGGGATTGACTTTAAACCCCATTCCCCGGCAGAGGCATATCGGGAAGCAGTGGAGTTTATTAAGAATGATCCGCTTTCCAAAGGAGCCTTGGTAACGACACATAAAATTGATCTTTTCAGCGCATGTAAAGATCTGTTTGAATATCTTGACCCCTTTGCCATAAAGCTTGGAGAAATATCCAGTATTTCAAAAAAGGAAGGAAAACTTTGCGGCCACGCGAAGGATCCTATTTCCAGCGGGCTGGCGCTTGAACATTTTGTCCCTGAAAACTATTGGAAGGAGCATGAGGGAGATGTTTTCCTTATGGGAGCCGGCGGAGCTGCACTGGCCATGTCTCTTTACTTCGGAGAACGAAAGCAGGGGGAAGATATTCCGAAGAAAATTATTATTTCCAACCGGAGCCTGCCAAGACTGGAATCTGCAAAACGGATTTTAGACGGGTTAAATCCCAATATTACTTTTGAGTATCTGCACACTCCGGTTCCGGAAGATAATGATAAGATTCTTGCCTCTTTGAAACCCTATTCTTTAATTGTAAATGCCACGGGACTGGGTAAAGACGCACCGGGTTCTCCGCTTTCGGATCAATGTGTTTTTCCGGAGAACAGTCTGGTGTGGGAGATCAATTATCGGGGTGAGCTTCTGTTTATGGAGCAGGCAAAAGCTCAAGCAGATACCAGACATCTTTACATAGAGGACGGGTGGATTTATTTTATTCACGGTTGGACGCAGGTAGTAGGAGAGGTTTTCCATATCGAAGATATGGAGGATAAGGTAATGATGCTTAGTGAAGTGGCAAAAAAAGCATGACGAGGGAGGAAAGGCATGAATCAGTTTGACTGGGATCATAGCTTTGTAGTGAATTTTAATCTGGAGAATGGCTTTTCTGAAAAAGCGGAGACCACCAAGCGTTTCCTCTCACAGATGAAGAATATGTATTGTGATACTGCTGCAGCAGAGAAAATTCTGGAAAAGGAAGATCCTTTAATTTATGAATTTTATGAATTGGGATGCCCGGAAAGAGAGGGAGATCTGGCTTTCGGCACAACGATTCTTTATCCAGGGAAGATAGGCGATGAATACTTTATGACCAAGGGACATTTTCATACAAAATTGGACACGTCGGAAGTCTATTATACCCTCAGTGGTGAGGGATATATGGTCATGGAAAATCCAGAAGGAAATACAAGTGAGATGCCTTTGAGCAAAGGACAGGCAGTCTATGTGCCCAGGCGTTATGCGCATAGAACGGTAAATACAGGGAAGGAGCCTCTGATCCTGTTTTTTACCTTTGCGGCGGATGCGGGTCATGATTATGGCTCAATCGAGACAAAGGGCTATCATAAAATGGTGGTTGAAAAGGATGGAAAACCTGCAATTATTCTAAACCCGAAGTGGAATTGACGATGAGGAAAAAGATACATACTGTACTGGGAAATATAGAACCTGAATGTGCTGGTTTTACCCAATGCCATGAGCATCTTTTGATCAGCCGGGGAAAATCTTATGAAATAAACAAGGCTCTGTATATGGCTGATCTTGATAAGTCTGCGGAAGAAGTAAAACATTTTCTGGGAAAAGGAGGGTGTACGCTGGTCGAAGCGCAGCCGGCAGGATGCAACCGTATGACTGACGGGCTGGTACAGATAGCTCGCGATACAGGAGCGCATATTATAGCTTCCACAGGGTTTCATAAGCTGGAGTTTTATCAGAAAGACCACTGGATCCGCAGTATAGGAGAAAAACAGCTGGCGCAGCTTTTTATTTCTGAATTAATGGAAGGAATGTATCTGGATTTAGATGAGAAATGTCATTCCAGACAACAGAAGGCCTGCGCAGGTATTCTTAAGACAGCGTTAGACTCCTGTAATCTTTCGGTGGACTATGAGCGGCTGTTTCGCTCAGCCGTCAGGGCCCATTGTGAAACCGGAGCTCCAATGATGGTACATATTGAAAAGGGCAGTTCTCCGGAAAAATTGGCAGAAGAATTAAAAAAATGGGAGGCCGATCCGGGAAAAATATATTTCTGTCATATGGATCGGGCCTGCGGAGACATAGAAACCTTAAAAAAAGTATTAGACTATGGTATTTCACTGGAGTTTGATACAATCGGACGTTTTAAGTATCACAGTGATGTCAGGGAACTGGAACTGATCCGCCAGATTTTGGATTGGGGTTATGAAAATCAGCTGCTGTTTTCTCTGGACACTACCAGAGAACGCCTGAAAACCTACACGCCGAAAGGAGTGGGGCTGACGTATATTTTGGAAACATTTCTGCCGGCCATGAGAGAATCCGGGATCACAGAGCGCCAGATTGAAAAAATTTCTGTGGAAAATCCGGCCAGGATTCTGGCCTGGTAACCAAACGGAGGAGAAGGGAATGGATGTAGAGAAACGAATAGAAGAACTGAAGATTGTGCCGGTGGTTGTCCTTCAGAGCGCGGCGGACGCGGTGCCTCTGGCAGACGCGCTGACAGCCGCTGGACTTCCTCTGGCGGAGGTGACTTTCCGGACAGAGGCAGCAGAGGAATCCATCCGCAGAATTGCCGGAGCCTTTCCGGAAATGCTGGTAGGGGCTGGCACAGTATCCTCGGTAGAGCAGGCGGTAAAGGCTGTGGAAGCCGGAGCGAAATTTCTCGTTTCGGCGGGCTTTCAGACGGATATTACGGAATTTGCCCTGAAAAAAGGAATTCCTATTTTTCCAGGGGTCTGCACTCCCACAGAACTCATGATGCTGCTGAAATATGATTTAAGGGTAGCTAAATTTTTTCCGGCGGAACAGTACGGAGGTCTGAAGACCATCCGGGCCCTTTCGGGTCCCTTTCCCCAGATGCGCTTTATGCCTACAGGAGGGATCCACGCGGGAAATGTAAAAGAATATCTTGCTGATCCGAGAATTATTGCCTGCGGGGGCAGTTGGATGGTAAAGGACAGTCTGATCAAAGCCGGGAATTTTGACGAGATCCGCCGGCTCACTGCGGAAGCAGTCAATCTGGTCAAGGGGTAAGGGTGAGAAATTTTATGAAAAAATATAAGGTTTTGGTAACCGCCCGGTCTTTCGGAACGGCGGACCATAAGGCGCTGGAGCTTTTAGAAGAGAATAACTGCGAGGTAAAGAAGCTGAAACAGACAGATGGATCTATTGCGGAGCAGCTGAAAAGAGAACTGCCGGAGGCGGATGCCGTCATCGCGGGGCTGGAGGAATATGACAGAGCGCTGATAGAGAGTGCCGGAAAGCTGAAGGTAATTTCAAGATATGGGGTGGGATACGATAAGGTGGATCTGCAGAGTGCCAGAAAGCAGCAGATCGCTGTGACGATTACCCCGGGAGCCAACGGAGATTCTGTGGCGGATCTGGCAGTGGCTCTCATGCTGGCCTGTGCCAGAAATATCCCGTATATGGATCAGAGAATAAAAAGCGGAAATCAGACCAGGCCCCCGGGAGTAGAAATGTGGGAGAAAACCCTGGGCATAGTCGGAGCGGGGCGTATTGGAAAGGGAGTCGCGTGGAGATGCCGGGGGTTTGGAATGAAGATTCTCTGCTATGATCAGTTTCAGGATCAGGAATTTGCCCGGGAATGTCCGGCAGAATATGTAGATCTGGAAACGTTGATTCGCGGATCAGATTTTATTACCATACATTCTCCCTTGACCCCGGAGACCCGGGGAATGTTTGGAAGCCGGCAGTTCCAAATGATGAAAAAGGACGCGATTCTTGTGAATACAGCCCGGGGCGGCATTGTGGATGAAAAAGCTCTTTATGAAGCCCTGAAGGATGGAGAGATTCGGGCTGCCGGACTGGACGCGACGGAAGCGGAACCGCCTTATGACAGTCCTCTCTGTTCGCTCCCGAATTGTATTTTAAGTCCTCACGCGGGAGCCGCTACAAAAGAGGCCAGCAGCAAAATGAGTCTGATGGCGGCCCGGAATGTGCTGGATGTACTGGAAACAGGCACATGCCGCTTTGCCGTTTGAGTGTATAAAAAAATCCCCCCGGCGCATACTAAGGCGTAAAGAAAACGGGGGATTTTTTTATGAGTCAGACCAAGGGTATGCAGAGTCTTGTTTTTGAAAACAAGGTCTATGTGGTGTCGGCAGCTTCCATTGTGGGGAAACTGGAGGGGGAAGGCCCCCTGGGAAAATATTTTGACAAAGTGGAGGAGGATCCCATGCTGGGCCAGGACAGCTGGGAGGAGGCGGAGAGCCGGATGCAGCTCAGCGCCGCCCGAATGGCCCTGGACAAAGCCGGCCTTCAGCCGGAGGATATTCGGATGATTTTTACCGGAGATTTGCTGGCGCAGTCCATCGCGTCCTCTTTTGGGATTGTGGAGCTGGAGCGGCCGGTCTATGGGCTGTTTGGAGCCTGTTCCACCATGGGAGAAGCTCTTTCCCTGGGAGCCATGGCGGTAAATGCCGGATACGGAGAGCATGTGATGGCGGTAACTTCCAGTCATTTCGGCAGCGCGGAAAAGGAATTCCGGTTTCCTCTGGCTTACGGAAACCAGCGGCCGCCCTCAGCTACCTGGACAGTGACCGGCAGCGGGGCCTGTGTTCTGGGACTGGAAAAAAGCGGGGCGAGAATCGCGGCGGTGACCTCCGGGAGAATTGTGGATTATGGGCTGAAGGATTCCCAGAATATGGGAGCCTGCATGGCTCCGGCGGCCTGTGATACCATCTGCCGCCATCTGATGGATTTTGAGAGGCAGCCTTCGGAGTACGACCGGATCATCACCGGGGATCTGGGAAAAGTGGGAAAGGTGATCCTGCTGGAATTGCTGAGGCAGCAGGGGTACGACATTGAAAAGCAGCATCTGGACTGCGGTATGCTGATCTATGATGAAAACAATCAGGACACCGGAGCCGGCGGCAGCGGCTGTGCCTGTTCGGCCACGGTTTTTGCCGCCCATATTCTTCCGAAGCTGGAGCAGGGGGAGTGGAGGCGGGTGCTGTTTGTGCCCACGGGAGCGCTTATGTCAAAAGTCAGTTTTTATGAGGGACAGACCGTTCCTGGGATCGCCCAGGCGGTGCTGCTGGAATCCACGGCGAAGGAGGCGTGACATGGAATATATTCAGGCATTTCTGGTAGGCGGCGCCATCTGCGCTCTGGCACAGATTCTGCTGGACCGGACGAAAATGCTGCCGGGGCGTATTATGGTTCTGCTGGTGTGCAGCGGGGCAGTCTTAAGTTTCCTGGGAGCGTATGATCCTTTTGCGGAATTCGCCGGGGCCGGCGCCAGTGTTCCCCTGCTGGGCTTTGGAAATCTGCTGTTTACCGGCGTCAAGGAAGCGCTGCGGGAAAAAGGCGTATTGGGATTGTTTACCGGGGGGTTCGGCGCCTGCGCCGCGGGCCTGTCGGCGGCTCTGATTTTTGGGTATCTGGCAGGGCTGATTTTCAAACCGAAACTGAAAAAATAAAATGGACGATCCGGCGATTTAGTAAAAAATTGCAAACCTGCAGGGGGAAAAGGCTTTTTAGACTTTTTCCCCCGGAAAGTTGAATAAATCCCAGATACAGGATTGTGAAAAAAACCTAAGAGATTCGGAAACCTCTAAACAGATTGTACAAAATCAGGAAAGAAAGATTATAAAATACGCAGAATTTTCCGGGGAAAACGCCTTTAGTAAAATTTGTGCCGAAAATTGCAAGAACATTCCGGGTCAGTTTAGTAAAATGTAAGTACACGAAATCAAAGCAGGAGGAGAAACATGAGAAAAAAGGTGTTTTTGCAAAAACTGACTCTGCTTGCCGCTGTCGGATCTCTGCTGGCCGGAAATTGTCTGCCGGTCCTGGCGGAGGGGGAAGGCCAGAGGCAGGAGGAACCATCGGAAGAGCAGGAAAAGGCGGAGAGCGCCGCTGCTTCTGTGATCTATCAGGCATTGGACAGGAGCAGTTGGAAGGTATCGGCATCCAGCGAACGTCCCGGCACCCATGAGGCAGCGTTTGCCATTGACGGGAACCCGGCAACCATGTGGCATGCGGCCGGACCGGATGATGAGTCCTACGGCCTGCCCTATGAGTTCAATATTGATCTGGGAGCTCCGGATCAGCAGGTGTCCAGGATCGAACTGACAGGGAGAAATGACGGCCAGGGACTGCAGGGATTTCCGAAAACCATGGAGATCCAAAGCAGCAGCGACGGCGTTACATATTCAAAGGTACAGGATGTGACTTTTGAAACCAGTCCGTATTCGGGCATAACCGAGGCTGTCGATCTGGAGAGCCCGGTGAATGATCCGTACATCCGTCTGGTGATTAAAGAAAATTGGTATACGGAGGACAACGACGCAGTTTCCTTTGCTGAAATCAACCTGTATCAGGCAGTCGAAGATATTCCTCAGGATGTGACAGTCATCACATCGCCGGACGGAGAACTGGAGACCACCTTCTGGCTGAACGCGGAGGGCCGTCCCATGTATCAGATTTCCAGAAACGGGGAGCAGATTGTGGAGGAATCTTCTCTGGGTTTTGTTCTGGATGAAGCAAACGGCGGGGCCATGCAGACAGATTTTACTCTGCTGTCCAAAGAAACCGACAGCGCCGATGAAACCTGGGAGCCTGCAGTCGCGCTGACGGCCGGCAGCATCCGGGATCATTATAACCAGACGGTGTTTCATCTGGCAGACGATCAGAACCGGAAAGTAGATATTATTTTCAGAAATTATGACGAGGGAGTAGCGTTCCGGTATTATTTTCCTGAAGAAGACAACGCCCTGGACAGCTTTGAGATTGTATCAGAACAGTCGCAGTTCGCCATACCCGAGGGAACCATTGCTCATGCCTACGGCAGCGGCAATCAGCAGATTCCCGGAAACACCCCGGTGGAGGAACTGGGAAGCAGTGCCAGATATTCGCCTATTGTCCTGGAATATCACTCTGGAACCACGGCGGCGGCTATCTACGAGTCGGATTTGTACGACTACGGCCGTCTGAAACTGCAGCAGATCGGAAACGGTGTACTGCAGACCAATGTCCAGTGGGGTTCCAACATCCAGGCCTCAGCGCCTTTTGAGACACCCTGGAGAGCTGTCTGCGTGGCCGATCAGATCGGAGAACTTCAGACCAATCAGACGCTGATGATGAATCTGGCGGATGAGTGCGCTATCGAGGATACCTCCTGGATCAAACCCGGAGGACTGATCCGGGAGGCAAAACTGACGGATGAAAATACCATCGACTGCATCGATTTTGCCGCGGAACACAATATTCCCTACATCATGTACGATTCCGGATGGTACGGCACGGAAAACGATGAGAGCTACAGCCCGATGGTGCCCTATAAAGGAGAGTTTCCTTATATGAAGGGCGGAAGCACCATGCGCACCTGCGATGTGGATATCCGGGATCATCTGGACTATGCCGAGGAAAAAGGGGTAGGAGTGATCCTGTATGTCAACCGGGTGCACCTGGAGTCCTATGATCTGGATGAGGTGTTCAGCACTTACCAGCAGTGGGGAATCAAAGGAGTGAAGTTCGGTTTTGTGCAGTCCGGCAGCCAGAAATGGTCGAAATGGCTGGAAGATGCCATTGCCACAGCAGCGAAATATCATCTGCTGGTGATCGTACACGATGAGGTGATCCCCTCAGGACTGGAGAGAACTTATCCGAACCTGGTTAATATGGAAGGCGTTTTAGGCGATGAAGGAAAGCCGGGAGCGGCCGATGATTTAAAGCAGATCTTTACCAGAAGCGTTCTGGGGCCTGCGGACCACTGCTACTGCATGCCGGTCAGCAAGTATATCAGCGCCCAGAAAACAGATGCTTTTAATATGGCTCTGTCTATGCTGTACTACGCGCCCACTCCCTCTCTGTACTGGTATGGCACGCCTGCTGAAATAGAAGAAGAGGAACGGCCGGAACTGAAATTCTGGGATGATATGCCCACAACATGGGACGAGTCCCTGTGTATCGACTCCAGCTACGGAGAATATTTTACCATGGCCAGGAGAAACGGCGATGAGTGGTACCTGGGCAGCGCCTCAGCCGTGGACCGGACCTTTACCTTCCAGCCCTCTTATCTGGAAGATGGTGTAAAATATCTGGCTGAAATTTACAGCAACAGCGCCGATGACACCATCCAGGACAATAAAATCCAGGTGAAAAAATATATCATCGACAGCGCGGATTCTATCGATTTTTATATCATGGCGGCCGGAGGCGTAAGCATCCGGATGGTGCCGGCCAAAGAGGAAGACATGGCATCTGTGCCATCCTATAATCCTGTCCGTTTTGAACTGGAAAGCCTGACAGAGCGTGTGGCAGCCCTGAATTTGGAGGATTACACAGATGCTTCCGTGAGAAACAGCGGAATCCGGGAGACATTAGAAGCGGCTCAGGAACTGCTGGCCCAGGCTGATGCCGGCACAGAGCAGATGCAGGAGATGGTGGATGCCCTGAAGAGCGCCCGGGAGATGCTGGTGACGAAAAACCGGCTTTTAGATCCGGTGGATCTCTCAGAAGCGGTGATCACCACAGACAATGAGAGAGAAGATCTGCGCATTGAGTACGCCATTGATGGAGACGTTAATACAAAATGGCATACTCTGGCGGACACCAATCCGCCTTTTGAGCTGACGCTGGATCTCGGAAGCCGACAGCGGATCCGCCGAGTGGAAATTCTGGGGCGGAATGACCACGTTAACGGTTACCCGCTGGCCTTTGAAGTGCTGGTCAGCGATGACGGAGAAAATTTTGAGAAGGTCATGGATGTGAACTGGAGCGGAGTTTCTGTCTATTATGGCTGCTGCTACGGCTTTGACCTTCCAGAAGATGTGAACACCCGCTATCTGCGCCTGCACTTTACAGACAGCTATATTTCATCCTCGCCCTACAAACCGGTATCCATCGCGGAACTGTATCTGTATGCCACTCCTTTCGGAGAACTGGACGATCTGATCAGCCAGGCGGAAGAGGTTCTGGAGCAGATGGATGATCAGGAGGCCAAAACAGCGCTGCAGGAGAGTATCTGGGCGGCTGTGGACTATGAGCAGACTGCGGAGAGCGCGGATGGACTGGAAGAGCAGATCCGGCTGCTTTCCCAGGCGATAGAAACAGCGAAAGCCACTGTCAAAGCGTACACGGTCCATTTTGATCTCAACGGAGGAACTGGAGAGTTTCCGGAGATTAAAACCACCTTTGAGGGCAGCGGCCTGATTCCGGAAAATGAACCTGTCAGAAGCGGATACATCTTTACAGGATGGACAGCCGGCGGCGCGGCAGTGACCGGAGACACAAAATACAGCGAGCTGGCGGGAGACGAGACAGTAATGGAAATTACTCTGCAGGCCCAGTGGAAAGAGGCGGAACCTACAGAGACACCGGAACCCACCGAGACACCGGAACCTACAGAGACGCCGGAACCCACCGACAGACCGAATCCCACGCAGAAGCCGGGCAGCACAGGAAAGCCCGGATCAGGAAGCGGCACGGGAACGGGAGGCAGCGCGGCTACCGGCGATGGCAGCCCCCTGGCGGCATCCGGGGCGGCTCTGGGTCTTGGAGCGGCAGCAGTGGCCGTTCTGATGGCGTACCGCAGACGCGCAAACCGTTAAAACAGAATAAACTGTGAAGAGAGAGCCTGGAAATCCGGGCTCTTTTTTCGCTCCGGAAGCTAAAAGGGGATACGGTTGACTTTTCAGAATGCGCATTGTATGATGTCATAAATATCAGACATATAGAGCATATACGGATTTTTAAAGCGTAGGAGGCGCAGGATGAAAAGGAAGTGGATTATCTTTATTATTTTGCTTCTGGTTTTGGCGGCTGTTGCGGCAGCGGCCGTTCTGTTTTTCAGAAAGGGGAAAGGGGATCAGGGAGCGCCCGGGGAGGTGCTTCAGGCATATATGGATAAGATCCTGGAGAAGGATTATCAGGGCATGTACGGCCTGCTGGATGAAGAGAGCCGAAATCTCTGGTCCCTGGAAGAATTTACGGAGCGAAACCAGAAGATCTATGAGGGAATCGGGCTTTCCGGCATGGAGATTACCTTCTCTGAGCAGGGAGAGGATGAGGCCCGGGTGGATTACAAGACGGAGATGGAAACGGAAGCGGGAACCATTCAGTTTCAGAATTATGCCCGTTTCTCCAGGGAAGAGGAAGGCTGGCGGCTTCAGTGGAATGACGGCCTGATCTTCCCGGACCTGACGGCTTCCGATACGGTGCGCGTGGAAGAAACCGCGGCTTCCCGGGGGAGCATCTATGACCGGAACGGCGGCCGTCTGGCGGGCTCCGGAGCGGTATCTTCCGTGGGACTGGTGCCGGGAAAATATCAGGAGGAAAACGGGGAGCGGCTGGCGGCTCTGCTGGAAATCACAGCGGAAGATATCCAGGCTGCCCTGGAGCAGTCCTGGGTCACGGAGGACACCTTTGTGCCTCTGAAAAAAATCCGGCTGGGAGAAGACAATGAGAGTCTGGAGCAGCAGCTGCTGGAAATTCCCGGGGTTATGATTACGGAGGATGAGGACAGAGTCTATCCCCTGGGGGAGAAAGCCGGTCTGCTGGTGGGATATATTCAGGAGGTGACGGCAGAGGACCTGGAGAAACATCCCGACGCGGGCTATGTAACCGGAAGCAGGATCGGCAGAGCCGGCCTGGAAGCCCTGTATGAGGACCGGCTGCGGGGAACATCCGGATGCCGGATCTATATAGAAGACGAAAACGGGGAAGAGAAAGAGATTCTGGCGGAACAGCCGGTTCAGAACGGCGAGGATATTACCGTGACCATTGACGGGCAGCTGCAGAGCGCTCTTTATGACGCCTTTGCCGGGGACAAAAGCTGTCATGTGGCCATGAACCCGGAAACCGGGGAGGTGCTGGCTTTGGTGAGCACTCCCTCCTACGACAGCAATGATTTCGCTCTGGGCATGTCAAGCGCCCAGTGGGAAAATCTGAACAGCGATCCGGGGCAGCCCATGTACAGCCGTTTTCTGGGGACCTACGCGCCGGGTTCTTCCATTAAACCTGTGGTGGCGGCCATCGGGCTGGCAGATGGAAAACTGGACGCCGGGGCTGATCTGGGGAACAGCCATGGGAGCTGGCAGAAGGATGAAAGCTGGGGGACATATACCGTAAACTCAGCCCATGACTACAGCGGTCCCGCGAACCTGGAAAATGCCCTGATTTATTCAGACAACACATATTTTGCCAAGGCGGCCCTGCAGATCGGAGGGGACAGTCTGGCGGAGGGGTTGGATAAAGCAGGTTTCGGGCAGGAGATTCCCTTTGCCCTGGGAGGGGCTGCATCCCAGTATGTCAATGAAGGGGAAGATCTGGCGGAGGATGAGATCCGCCTGGCGGATACCGGTTACGGACAGGGAGAGATGCTGGTGAATCCGCTGCATCTTGCGTCCATCTATTCGGCCTTTTCCAATGGCGGAGATATGATCCTGCCGGTTCTGGAATACCCGGAAGGAAGCGCTCCGCAGTATTGGCTGCAGGATGTGTTCCCGGAACAGGCGGTGGATACGGTCCGGGAGGATCTGATTCAGGTTATCGAAAATCCGGAAGGAACCGGGGCAGCCGCCAGAGTGGAAGGGGCTGCCCTGGCCGGAAAGACCGGAACAGCGGAGATCAAGGACAGCCAGAGCGATACAGAGGGAACGGAACTGGGCTGGTTCAATGTGTTTACCACGGATCTTCCGGAAGACCGGGCGTTCCTGCTGGTGAGCATGGTGGAAGATGTAAAGGACCGGGGAGGCAGCGGGTACGTCATTGACCGGAGCAGGGAACTTCTGTCCTCTTACCTGGCAGACAGCGCCTTTTGAAAAATCAGAGATGCATAGGGCGGCACCCGGTTGCGCATTCCAAAGCCGGGTTGTATAATAGAACGATGCCGGAGCACATGAACATGGAAATCCGGACATAAATAATAAAAAAGCAGAGGTTTATTGTGGAGGATTATATTTACAGGCAATTCTGCAGCTTTTTGGGAGAGGACAAGGTAAAAAGAGAAGAGCCCATGGGGAAACATACCACCTTCCGCATCGGAGGCCCGGCCGGCTATTTCCTTTGTCCGGACACCCCGGAAGCGCTGAAAAAAATCGTGGAGTTCTGCAATACAGAGGAAATCCCCTGGTTTATTCTGGGAAATGGCAGCAATCTGCTGGTCAGCGACAGGGGCTACCGGGGAGCGGTGATCCAGCTGCATCGGAATTTTCAGAAAACAGAGCTGGAGAAAGATGTGATTCGGGCTCAGTCCGGAGCGCTTCTGTCCGCCGTTGCCGCCGCGGCTCTGAAAGCCGGACTCACAGGTATGGAGTTCGCTTCCGGGATCCCCGGGACCCTGGGGGGCGCGGTGGTAATGAACGCCGGAGCCTATGGGGGAGAAATCCGGGATATATTGACGGAAGCGCTTCTTATGGACCGGGAGGGCAGAATCTTTTCCCTTCCCGGGGAACAGCTGGAAATGGGATACCGGACCAGCCTGGTAAAGAAGAAGGGCTGGGTGGTGCTGGAGGCAAAGCTGAAGCTTCAGCCGGGAGATCCGGCACAGATTCGTTCCAGAATGGAAGAACTGAAAAGGCAGCGATGCGAAAAACAGCCTCTGGAATATCCCAGCGCCGGAAGCACCTTTAAGCGGCCGGAGGGATATTTCGCGGGCAAGCTGATTATGGACGCCGGGCTGCGGGGGTTCACCGTAGGGGGAGCTCAGGTTTCGGAGAAACACTGCGGATTTGTGATTAACCGCGGAAACGCCTCGGCGGAGGATGTGCGGTCCCTGATTTTCCAGGTGCAGGACCGGGTATACCGGCAGTTTGGCGTAAAACTGGAGCCGGAAGTACGGTTTCTGGGAGAATTTGAAGACACTGAGGAGAAATCCGTGGTGTCAAGAGGTTAAATTTTCATTTAACCTCAACATCATTGGAACGGAGGATCAGATAAATGCCTACACGCTTGGCAATCGTCACCGGAATGTCCGGAGCGGGGAAAAGTACCGCGCTGAGAGTACTGGAGGACGCCGGATATTTCTGTGTGGATAATTTGCCCATTCCGCTGATTGAGAAGCTGGTAACCCTGGCATTCAGCGGCGGAAGCGGAAAGATGGACCGGGTGGCGCTGGGGGTGGATATCCGCAGCGGCGAGGCCCTGCCGGAGCTTCAGGAAGTGCTGGAGCGGCTGGGAATGACCGGCATCAGCTATGAAATTCTGTTTTTGGATGCCGGCGACGATATCCTCATAAAAAGATATAAAGAAACCAGACGCCTGCATCCGCTCTCAGGGACGGGCCGGGTAGAGTCCGGCATTGCCAGGGAAAGGCAGGCTTTGGCCTTCCTCAAAAAGCAGGCGGATTATATTATTGACACCAGCCAGCTGCTGACCCGGGAACTGAAGCAGGAACTGGAAAATATTTTTGTGCGGGACGGGCACTTTAAAAATCTGATGATCACTGTCCTGTCTTTCGGGTTTAAATATGGGATCCCCGCGGACGCGGACCTGGTGTTTGATGTGCGGTTCCTGCCGAATCCCTACTATATAGAAAGGCTGCGGCCCCTGTCGGGCAGGGATGATCCGGTGAGAGAGTATGTGATGGGATTTGAGGCGGCGGGTGTGTTTGAGGAGAAACTCACGGACATGATCCGTTTCCTGATACCCAACTATATTGAGGAAGGAAAAAACCAGCTGGTAATCGCCATTGGCTGCACCGGCGGCCGGCACCGCTCTGTGGCCCTGGCGGAGGAGCTGTACCGGCGGCTGAAAAATTCAGATGAGTACGGAATCCGCATCGAGCATCGGGATATCGACAAGGACGCGGTCCGAAAAAGGATGTGAGAGAATGTCATTTTCCGCCGAAGTGAAGGAGGAATTGTTTCATCAGACCGGCCGGGCCAGGCACTGTCAGATCGCGGAGCTGGCGGCTTTTATCCGCATGTGCGGCGGTGTTTCCGTATCCGCCGGGGATCATTTTGCCATCCGGCTGCGCACGGAAAATGTCTGGGTGGCCAGGAAATATCCCTTTCTTCTGAAAAAATTGTTTAAGATAGAGCCGGATATATCTGTCAGAATGTATCCCCGCCACAGCCGTCCCCTGTCCTTCCTGGTTCTGGTGCTGAGACATGAGGACGCGGTCAGAGTCCTGCAGGCGGTGCGTCTGCTGAACCGGTATGGGGTTCTGGAAAGAGAGGTGCCGCTGATCCACAGCGTAGTCCTGCAGCAGAACTGCTGCAAAAGAGCCTATGTGAGAGGGGCGTTTCTGGCGGCGGGGTCTGTCAGCGATCCCAACCGCTCCTACCATTTTGAGATTGCCTGCACCGGGGAAAGCCAGGCGGAGCAGCTCAGGGAACTGATCCGGGAGATAAATATTGACGCAAAGATTGTAAAAAGAAAGAAATATTTTGTGGTCTATGTGAAGGAGGGGGACCAGATCGCGGATCTTCTGGGACTGATGGAAGCGCGAAAATCGTTGCTGAAACTGGAAAATGTCCGGATTCTCCGGGAAATGCGGGGAAGCGTCAATCGAAAAGTAAACTGTGAGACCGCAAATATCAACAAGACGGTGAACGCGGCGGTGAAACAGATCGAAGATATCCGCTATATCCGGGATACGGCAGGCTTTTCCGGGCTCTCGAATGGACTTGACGAAATGGCCCGGATTCGGTTACAATATCCAGAAGCGACATTAAAAGAGCTGGGGATGATGCTGGATCCTCCTGTGGGAAAATCCGGCGTCAATCATCGCCTGAGGAAGCTGAGCGCAATCGCCGACGCTTTGAGAAGTAAGGAGGAAAAATTATTATGATTAAAAAACCAATTACGATCCAGATTTCCAATGGGCTGGAGGCACGTCCTATCGCCATGCTGGTACAGGTGGCAAGCCAGTTTGAAAGTGAAATCTATGTGGAAAGCGGAAATAAGAAAGTAAACGCGAAAAGCATTATGGGCATGATGACTCTCGGGCTGGACGCAGGCGACAGCGTGACCATTTCGGTGAACGGTGCGGACGAGAGCGAGGCAATGAATCAGATTGAAGGATATCTGACCAGCCGGGGATAATTCAGAGAAGCGGGTCGATTTTTTATAGAGACAGAAATTTTCAGGGCTGCGGCGTAAGGAATTCCTTACGCCGCAGCCCCTTTGACGCAATGTGCCCGATCTTTGATTCCTACAGATCCGCCAGTTTCTGGATGGCGGAATCTTTCAGAATAGCGCTGCCGTGTTCCAGCAGATAGGCTTCTCCGGAAGCGGAAAACGCTTCATTGGTTCCGTACTCCGACAGGATGTTGCAGACTTTGTTAAAACTTTCCGGCGTACATCCGGACTGATGAAGCACAAGCTGATAGGTGCCAAGATGTTCATTTTTATACAGAGAGTTTTTTCCGGAGTAAAAGCGGTTCAGCCCCCGGGCAGCCAGGATGGCATCATCCAGCGACTGAAAACGGAAAGACTGTACCAGATTTACCGGAGTGCTTTCCGGCTCTTTGCCGGGTTTCGGCTCGGACTGCTTCCGGGCGCTTTTTTTCTGGCCGGCGGCCTGAGCCTTTTTTGCTTCATAAATTTTCTGGAATAATTCCAGAATGTTGTCTGCGCCTGTAAACTGGGGAACCTCGCTTCCCTCCGTCTCATCACCGGCGGCGGAAAATTTGGAGAATCTGGTGTCCAGTTCCTCGGGATCGTCTACCTTGGTAATGATCAGCACAATGCTGTCAGGCGCGACTGGTATTGCCTCTATCATCAGCGGTGAATTGTCTGACTCAAAACCACATTCGTAATGAGCCTGGCGCATCATATCCTGAAAAAGATTTTTTGCTTTTTCAGTGCCGTACGCTAATTCACTGAGCTTAATCTCACGGCTTGCCAGATCGGCGCTGGTTAAAGTACAGCGGATCTGACTGTCGTTGATCTTTTCAATTTTCATAATATCTCATCCCCTTTTCAGCGTGGTCACACTTAGCTGCGCTATCAGCAATCACCCTGCACAGCCATTCCCGGCTCTCCAGGATGGTTAAGGCGGCACTGCCTCTTCTATAGTATATACCAGGAAACTTCTTTCTGTAAAGCTGTTCACAGACTTTTTAGAATTTCAGCTTGCAATCTTCGGGGTTTTTCGTATAATAGAGATAAGAAATGACAGCGGCGGATACCTGCGGGGAAAGGAGTGAAGCCCTTGCACAGGTAAGCAGCAGTCGATCTTGATCTTGAGCGGCAGATGCCGCGTCTCGCAGTTTAGTGCAGATCTAATTTTTCACAGCATTTCGCTGAAGGATTCCCAACAACGGACCAGTCATATAAAATAACGCCAGGGTATCCCGGACTGTCTTTTCTTAAATAAAATACGAAAGGAGAAGCGCCGCAGGAATTTTTGTGTATCACGGGTTATGTTCCTGCATATGGAATGATATGGAAGACAAAGACAGGAAAATGATCAAAAAAGAACTGGATCTCTACCGGAAGAAGGGCGTGGGCCTGTATCTGGAAGGGAGAGCCAGCAGTCCGGGAAACATTGCCAGGGCCTGCGCGGTGGCGGAACATGGCACCTACATGCGGGATTACTGCCAGGACGACAAGGGAAATCTGAAGCGGATCAATTTCACGTTTATAGAAGACAAAGAATAGGGAAGGAGGGCCCGGCCCGGAGATGAAACCAAGGTCCCTGTGCGTAGCTGCCGGAGCCGGGCCTTCCGAAACCCGCAGAAAAAACAGAGGCTTATCATTGATATACATAAAATTTAATGTTAGAATAAACATGCGGCCGGCTTGCGGGCCGGGGGGCAGAATGAGGGAGTATCAGATTTTGGAGGAATAAGGGATGAGGAAAAAAAAGTCGCCGGTTCCCGTAGCCGCAGGTCTGCTGGCAGCGGCAGTGCTTGTGGGAATCGGAGGTTTTGCTCTGAACCGGTACGCGCCTACCGGTGAACATATGGATAAAATGGAATATTACGGTCTGACGGATGAAAGCCAGGCGGCGCTGGTGGTGGATGACCAGGTGCTGGAGAGCCGTGGGATCGTTGAAAACGGATCCATTTACGTGGATTACCGGACCGCCTGGGATTATTTTAACAGCGGATTTTACTGGGATGCCGCCCAGGGACAGCTGATGCTGACCCTTCCGGCAGGCACCAGCACCTGGAGGGCGGACGACGGCACCGGAGCTGTAATTCTGGGAGAGGACGGGACGCCGTATATTTCGGCGGAATGCATCCGGGAAAATTCAGATATTGATATGGAAATTTATCAGGATCCCCAGCGGATCGTGGCCCGCACCCGATGGGAGGGGCTTACCCCTATGACGGTGACGCGGGATGCGCAGGTTCGTTACCGGGGAGGGCCAAAAAGCGAGATTCTAACCCAGGTTTCCGAGGGCGACACGGTGGTGTTTCTGGAGGATCTGGACGGATGGACCCGGGTATCCACTGCCGACGGCTATGTGGGATACATGCAGAGCGAAGATCTGACAGAGGGAAGCGGGGAGGCCTTCAGCCATACCACGGAGGAGAGATTCCTGTTTCAGGGAGCCGCCTCCGGTGTGGAGGGGAAGATCAACATGGGCTTTCATTACATAGGCAGTCAGGATCACAACGAGACCCTGAGCCAGGTCATCGCTTCGGCCCAGGGAATGAATGTGATCGCGCCTACCTGGTTTTCTCTTCAGGACAGTCAGGGAACGCTTCTTTCCTATGGAGACAGGGCGTATGTGGATCAGGCCCACAGCGCGGGACTCCGGGTATGGGCAGTGATCGGGGATGTAAACGGTACGGATGTATCCACCGGAGAAGTCCTGGCGGATACTGCCAAGCGGACGTACATTGTGCAGCAGCTGATGCAGATCGCGGCGGAAACCGGCCTGGACGGCATCAACGTGGACTTTGAGAGCATCCGTGAGGAGACGGCGCCTCAATACCTGCAGTTTCTGAAGGAACTGTGCGCGGCGGCCCACGCCCAGGGTCTGGTGGTGTCGGCGGATAATTTTGTTCCCCTCTATACAAAGTATTATAAGAGGAGGGAGCAGGCAAAGACCGTGGATTACATTGTGATTATGGGCTACGATGAGCATACAGCTTCCTCGGAAGAGATCGGTTCCGTCGCCTCTCTCCCCTTTGTGGAGCAGGGGATCACAGATACGCTGGAGGAGGTCCCGAAAGAAAAAGTCATCAATGCCATTCCCTTCTATACCAGAGCCTGGACGGAGGTTTTCGGAGAGGCAGTGCCTCAGAGCGAGGCCCTTGGCATGGATGAGGCGGCGGCTTTCGCGGCGGAACACGGGATTGTCACTTCCTGGGACGGGGCAGTGGGCCAGAATGTGGGAAGCGCGGAGTCCGGGGAGGCCAGATACAGTATCTGGCTGGAGGATGAGCGGTCCATTGAGGAAAAAATGAAATTAATTCAGAAATATGACCTGGCCGGCGCGGCCCAGTGGCGTCTGGGATTTGAGCGCGCGTCGGTATGGCCTATCATAGATCAGTACTTGCAGTAAGCACAGAGGGATGCCGGGGGCATCTCTATACAGAAATACGGAGGAGCGTAAAAATGGCAGGGCATGAAGAAGGATTCAAGACAACATTTATGGGAGGATTTGACAAAGAGGATGTGTTGGAGCAGTTCCGGAAACAGAAAGAGCAGGCGGCGGAGGAGAAAAACCGTCTGCAGGAGGAACTGAAAGATAAAGAGAAGCAGATACAGGAGCTGGAGGCCCGTCTGGAGGAAAAAGAGCAGGAAGTCAGGAAACTGGAGACGGATATTAAAGAAAAGTATCAGTCCTACATTGATAATTATGAGACGATAGGAAAGCTGATTTATGACACGGAGATCCGATCTCAGAAACTCATCGGAGACGCGGAGGGAAAGGCACAGAAAATCGCGGATGACGCGGAACAGAAGTCCCGGGAAATCATTGACAGCGCCCAGAATCAGTCCCAGGAGATTGTGGACGAGGCGGTGAAGGAAAAGGAACTGATCCTGGATAAGGCCAGGGAAGCGGCTCATGAGTGCCTGGAGGCGGTGCAGACCAGAGTGGATGAAAAACTGGCGGAGGGCAAAAAGAAGTACATGGCCGTGCAGGAGGAGCTCAATGATATTGTGGAGCTTCTGAACCAGGTACAGCGCCGCTTTATGCAGTCCTACAAAGCGGTTCACACCATTATTAATTCTACGCCGGAATCTCTGCAGGATCTCAGTGAGGAGAGCGAGGAGGAAATCGTTCAGCCGCGGATTGCCCGGGCGGAGGAAGAGATCAGCCGGGCTGCTGGAGACGGAAGCAAAAAAGAAGAAGTTCTGGATGAAGAAGAAAGTCTGGACGAGGAGGACAGTCCTGAGGCTGAGGAGGAGTTGGAAGAACAGATGAAAAAGATCCTGCAGGGCGAAAAGGATTGAGAGGCAGCGCGGGAATGAAACAGTCTTCGGGGCATATATTGTATAAATATGTTCCGGAGACTTTTTTATTTTGAACAAAAAAAGACGGATGGAAATAGGAATGGCAGTCCTGCTGCTTTGCAGTGTATACTGGCTCTCTGGTCAGGGCGCCAGGCTGGCCTCGGAAACTCTGGGGAAAAAGGAAACGGTGGTCGTTCTTGACCCGGGACACGGCAGGCGCCGGGTGCGCAGAGGAGGCCGGCTATGAGAAAAAACCGGGAGGGAGAATATACCGTGGAGAGAGAATTCCTGGGGCAGATTCCCTGGGAGGAGGCGGTTTTGCGGGTGCTCCGGGAAGCATCGCCGCAAAACCCCGGGGAGAAAGCGGCAGAGGAGAGCGGAAATTGAAGGCAGGGGATTTCGGGGACAGATTTCCAGCAGCGGGATATATCCGGCTGTCCAGGGAGGATGGGGACCGGGAGGAAAGCGACAGCGTTATGAACCAGAAAAAGCTGATCCAAAGCTTTCTGGCTTCCAGAGAAGATCTGGAATTGGAAGGGTTTTATGTGGACGACGGATTTACCGGCACAAATTTTGAACGCCCCGGTTTTCAAAGAATGCTGCGGGATATCCGCGGGGGAAAGATCCGCTGCGTGGTGGTGAAGGATCTTTCCCGGTTTGGCAGAGACTACATTGAAGCAGGCCGTTATCTGGAACGGCTGTTTCCGGAATGGGGAGTCCGTTTTATTTCGGTCACCGATCAGATTGACAGCAGCCGGAAGGCCTATGATCTGCTGCTGCCCATTAAAAATATTTTTAACGAGCAGTACGCCAGGGATATATCGGAAAAAATCCAGGCTACCATGCGGCAAAAACAGCGGGCGGGAGAGTTTATCGGCGCTTTTGCCAGCTACGGATACCGGAAATCCCCCTCGGATAAAAACCGGCTGCTGATCGATCCCTATGCCGCCGGGATCGTGCGGCGGATTTTTCAGATGTTTCTGCAGGGCATGGGAAAACAGACGATAGCCAGGACGCTGAACCGGGAAGGAATTCTCTGCCCGGCGGAATATAAGGCGGTTTCCGGCCAGAATTACAGAAACGGAAACAGTCCCCGGGGAAGGGCCGGCTGGACCTATTCTACGATTAACAGTATCCTTCACAAAGAGATTTATGCCGGAGATATGGTGCAGGGAACCCGGCATCAGCAGATGAGGAGCCGGCAGAAACGCGTACCCAGAGAAAACTGGGTTGTGGTCAGAGAGACCCACGAGCCGGTCATCGACAGGCAGACCTGGGAAAAGACCCAGCGGCTTCTGGGAAAACGGACGAGAGAGCCGGGTGATTTCCGGGAAAATGTGCTGGCGGGTTTTCTGCGGTGCGGGGACTGCGGAGGGCCTATGGTGCGGACCGGATGGAAACGAAAAGACGGAAGCAGAGGGTACAGCTATTACTGCGGCACGTATAAAAGAAAGGGAGGAGGATTTTGTTCTTCCCACGGAATTTCCCTGGATGTGATCGAGGGGATCCTCCGGCAGGATCTGGGATGTATGCTGAAAAAACTGCGCGTTCCGGAATCACTGCCGCGCCGGCAGGCGCCCGGGGGAAACGCGGCGGAAGGGGAAAAGCTCCGGGGGGAGCTGGAGCGGCTGGAGCGCCTGCAGCAGGGCGTCTATGAAGATTACCGGGAGGGGATTCTGAACCGGAGGGAATTTGAAAGGCTTCGGGAATCTTACCGCCAAAGAGAGGAGCTGTGCCGGGCCGGAATCAGCGCTCTGGAAACCGAAACCGGGAAAGAGGAGGAAGGAATCCTGGAGAGAGCTGACCGGCTGCAAAGAGGCGGACCGGGAATCCTGACCAGGGGAATGATCGGGGAGCTGGTGGATCGGATTCTTGTCTTTGAGAATCGCGGAATCCGGATCGTCTATCGTTTTTCAGGAGAATGCCGGGACTGGTTCGCGCCGGCATATCCGCCCGGACAGCAGAGAAAAAGCGCCGCCGACAGCCGCCTCATGGAGGCAGAGATCCGGGAAAAGTAGGGGTCAATCAGGCGGAGGAAAAAACGCTGAATCTGGAAATAGCCTGTAAAGTCAGGGATAAAATGGAAGCGGAGGGAATCACTGTGGTTATGACCCGCAGGGACGACCGGGGGCTTTACGATGAAGGCTCAAAAAGCAAGCAGGTGCAGGATCTGCAAAGACGCTGTGAACTGATTCATGACACAGCGCCCATCTGCGCGGTCAGCATTCATCAGAACAGTTACTCAGACAGCAGTGTCCGGGGGCCCCAGGTCTTTTATTACAAGGCTTCAGAGCAGGGCAGGAAGCTGGCGGAAAGCATTCAGGCTGCCCTGAACAAGGCCGCGGCGCCGGATGGCAGCAGGGAGGCCAAAGGGGATGCAAGCTATTATATGCTTCGGAAAACAGATGTGCCTCTGGTGATTGTGGAGTGCGGGTTTCTCAGCAACCCTCAGGAGGCGGAACTCCTGGGAGAGGAAGAATATCAGAATCTGATGGCGGAGGCGGTCACGGAGGGGGTGAAGGCCTATCTGGAGGAACAGCCGGTGGGGCTTTCCTTTTAGGAGAAAGAATGGTATACTGAAACAAGCGAAAAGTATCGGCCACAGAGGATAGAGAGATATGACACGAGCAAAAATTGTAAAAATGACAGAAGAGCATCTGGATATGGAAGCATTGAGAGAGGCCGGCGTTCTCCTGCGGAACGGCGGCCTGGCAGCGTTTCCCACAGAGACGGTATACGGCCTGGGAGGGAACGCTCTGGATCCGGAGGCTTCCAGAAAAATCTATCAGGCCAAGGGGCGGCCTTCGGACAATCCTCTGATTGTCCACATTGCGGATATGGAGCATCTTGCCCCGATTGTCAGGGAGATCCCCGCATCGGCCCTGGCTTTGGCCAAGGCCTGCTGGCCGGGACCGCTGACCATGATATTCTGGAAAAGCCCTCTTGTCCCCTATGAAACTACCGGAGGCCTGGACAGTGTGGCGGTGCGCATGCCGGAGAGCCGGATCGCCCGGGAACTGATCCGTCAGGCCGGCGGTTATGTAGCGGCTCCCAGCGCCAATACTTCCGGACGCCCCAGCCCCACCCTGGCGGAGCATGTGGTGGAGGATCTGGGGGAACGGATCGACATGATTATTGACGGAGGCATGGTAAAGATCGGACTGGAATCCACCATTGTGGATTTCACCGAGGAGGTGCCGGTGATTCTCCGTCCGGGATACCTGAACCGGCAGATGCTGGAAGAAATTCTCGGCACAGTAAAAGTAGATCCGGGGATCCGGGAAGAAAACGCGAAGGTAAGGCCCAAAGCTCCGGGAATGCGGTACCGCCACTACGCCCCCCGGGCGGAGCTGACCATTGTGGAAGGGCCGGAGGAGAAAGTGACGGAGACCATACGCGAAATGGCAAAAGAAAAGCTGGCGGAGGGCAGACGGGTGGGAATTCTCTGCTGCCGGGAGACAGCCGGACAGTACCGGGAGGGAAGAGTGTTTCCCGTGGGCAGCCGCCTGGGAGAGGACAGCATCGCCCGTCATCTCTATGAGGCCCTGCGGCAGTTCGATCAGGAAAACATGGACGTGATTTATTCGGAAGCCTTCGATACTCCCCGGATGGGGCAGGCGATTATGAACCGGCTGCTGAAAGCGGCGGGCCATAAAGTGCTGGAGGTACAGTGAGGTGACAAGTTGCAGAAGTTTAGCAGATTGATTTTTGTAGATGGAGATGATACGGCCCGGGCGCCCATGGCCCGGGTAATTATGGAAAAGAAATATCTTCTGGAGCCTATGGAGATCTGTTCCAGAGGCCTGGTGGTGCTCTTTCCGGAACCGGTCAATCAGAAAGCGGAAGCAGTGCTCATCAGCAACGGCCTTACGGCAAAGGAGCATACCGCGGCCCCGCTGGAGCAGGAGGACATTGACGGCGGAACTCTGATTCTGACCATGGAAGAGGAGCAGAAGGGAAAAATCTGGAGTACCTATGAAAACGCCCAGCACGTATATACGCTGGCGGAGTATATCCATATGAGCGGAGATATTTCTCCCCTATACGGGGAGCCGCTCACATCCTACGGGAAATGCTATGAACTGCTGGCGGAGATGATCGACCGGCTGGCGATCAGGCTCAATGAGGATGTTCTGAAAAGATAAGGAGGGCCGGAAAATGACGGAAAAGCGCCGGGATTATATTTCATGGGATGAATATTTTATGGCGGTGGCCAAGCTGGCGGGCATGCGCTCCAAGGATCCCAACTCCCAGGTGGGTTCCTGTATTGTCAGCGCGGACAACAAGATTCTGTCTATGGGATACAACGGGTTCCCCTGCGGATGTTCTGACGATGAATTTCCCTGGAGCCGGGCGGATGACGATCCCTTAAAAACAAAATATGTGTATGTGACCCACAGTGAACTGAACGCGATCCTCAATTACCGGGGAGGAAGCCTGGAGGGTTCCAAGCTTTACGTCTCTTTGTTTCCCTGCAATGAGTGCGCGAAAGCCATTATTCAGGCGGGGATCCGCACGGTGATCTATGACAGTGACAAATACAGGGGCACGCCGGCCAATACCGCTTCCAAGATGATGCTGAGAGCGGCGGGAGTGGAATTCCGGCAGTATCAGCCCACAAACCGTAAAATAGAGATCATGGTATGAGACAAGGAGCGGAGATAAAAAATCGGAGAGAAAACGAAAGTTTCTCTCCGATTTTTTATCCTTAAGGGCAGCGCGTCAGTACGCTCTGCCCCAATATACCATTTTTTTGGCGGGTTTGCCGCAGCAGACACAGGTGCCGCTGATCTGTTCCTGCTCAAAGGGAATGCAGCGGGCGGTGGCGGCGGTGTCTTCTTTGATCTTGTCCTCGCATTCCTGGCAGCCGCACCACATAGCCCGGATGAATCCCGGCTTTTCATTGATGGTGGTCTTGAACTCCTCGTAGGAGGTCACATCGTAGGTGTGGGCGTTCCGGTGAGCCAGCGCGGTCTCGTACATGTTCTGCTGAATCTCCTCCAGCAGCTTTGCGGCTTTGGCGGGAATCTCTTCAAAGGGCACGATGTATTTTTCTCTGGTATCTCTGCGGACCAGCACAGCCTGACCTTTTTCCAGATCTTTGGGTCCCAGCTCCGCCCGAAGAGGAATTCCCCGCATCTCCTGCTCGGAGAATTTCCATCCCGGACTCTTCTCGGAAACATCGGTCTTCACCCGGACGCCGGCGGCTTTCAGAGCGGCCTCCAGTTCCGCGGCCTTGTCCAGAACTCCCGGGGCGTCCTGGCGGATGGGCACGATCATCAGCTGTACGGGAGCGATCCTGGGGGGAAGCTTCAGTCCGCTGTTGTCTCCGTGAACCATGATCAGGGCGCCGATCATACGGGTGGTCATGCCCCAGGAAGTCTGGTATACGTACTTGAGCGTATTGTCTTTGTCCGTGTACTGGATGCCGAAGGCTTTGGCGAACCCGTCTCCGAAGTTATGGCTGGTTCCGGACTGCAGAGCCTTGCCGTCGTGCATCAGAGATTCGATGGTGTAGGTGGCTTCCGCTCCGGCAAATTTTTCCTTGTCGGTTTTGCGCCCTTTGATTACAGGGATGGCCAGCACTTCCTCACAGAAATCCGCGTAGACGTTGAGCATCTGGATGGTCCGCTCCTCTGCCTCCTGGGCGGTGGCATGAGCGGTGTGGCCTTCCTGCCACAGGAATTCCCTGGAGCGGAGGAAGGGACGGGTAGTCTTCTCCCATCTCACCACGGAACACCACTGATTGAACACCTTGGGAAGATCTCTGTGGGAGTGAATTTCCCGGGCGTAGAGATCACAGAACAGAGTCTCGGAGGTGGGGCGCACGCAGAGCCGTTCCTGCAGCGGTTCCAGTCCTCCCTGGGTAACCCAGGCCACTTCCGGGGCGAATCCCTCTACGTGGTCTTTTTCTTTCTGAAGCAGGCTTTCCGGGATAAACATGGGAAGATATACATTCTCCACCCCTGTCTCCTTAAACCTTCTGTCCAGTTCGCTCTGGATATTTTCCCAGATGGCGTAGCCTGCAGGCTTGATCACCATGCATCCCTTGACGCTGGTATAGTCGATGAGGTCCGCTTTCAGCACCACATCGGTATACCACTGGGCGAAGTCGTCCTCCATGGAGGTGATAGCCTCCACCAGTTTCTTTTCCTTTGCCATGATTTTCTTCCTCCTCAATCAAACATTGCTGCCGGCGGAGCGGCGCGTACAAACAGAAAAGCGCTTACCGCAGATCCCTCCCAAGGGACCGACGGTAAGCGCTCGGTGGTACCACCCTATTTAGCTGTCCGAAAAGACAGCTCACTCATTTCGCCTTAACGCGGCGGCTACGTCCTGCTCCTCACAGGCGGCTCCAGGGGCCGGTTCCACATGGGGGAAGGGAGATCTCGCAGCAGGCAATCTCCTCTCTGAACATCCCGGAATATGTGTACTATTCCCTATCACAGCACTTTCTCGCTTGAATGCATCTATTTTATAGCGCGGGCTGCCTGTTTGTCAAGCGGAAACCGGCCGGCAGTACTTTTTTCTGTGACAGGCCGTGGCTTCAATGCTATAATAAATCATGCCGGTAATCACCCGCACGGCGCGGGTTTCGGCGCCAGAATCAACAGAAAGGATGATCAGACTTTGAAAATTCGACTGCCAGCTACAGTGAAAGCAATCATAGATACCTTACAGGCAAAGGGGTTTGAAGCCTATGCCGTGGGAGGCTGCGTCCGGGACAGTATTCTGGGCAGAAAGCCGGATGACTGGGATATTACTACTTCCGCCAGGCCGGAACAGGTCAAGAAAATTTTTCAAAGAACCGTGGACACGGGGCTGGCCCATGGAACAGTGACGGTGCTTCTGGGCAGCGGCGTCCATGAAGTTACCACCTATCGGATCGACGGCGAGTACGAGGATTCCCGCCATCCCAGGGACGTCACTTTTACTGCCAGCCTGGAAGAAGATCTGAAACGGAGGGATTTTACCATCAATGCCATGGCGTATAATGAGACCGCCGGGCTGGTAGACCTTTACGGAGGCATGGAGGACCTGCAGAAGCGCCGGATCCGCTGCGTGGGAAATCCCCTGGACCGGTTCGGCGAAGACGCCCTGCGCATCATGCGCTCTGTGCGGTTTTCCGCCCAGCTGCATTTCTCTATTGAGAAAAAGACCTGGGAGGCGGTGAAAGTCCTGGCCCCCACGCTCTCCCGGATCAGCGCGGAGCGGATCTGCGCGGAACTTCTGAAACTGCTTCTCTCCGATCATCCCGAAGAGCTGAAAACCGCCTGGGAGGCGGGAATCACCCGGGTTGTGCTGCCGGAATTTGATGAATTAATGAAAACGCCTCAGAATAATCCCCACCACTGCTGGAATGTGGGGGAGCATACTCTGAACAGTCTCTGCCAGGTGGAGGCGGACAAGGTTCTGCGGCTGACCATGCTGCTGCATGATATGGGAAAGCCTGCCTGCAGGACTATCGATCCGGAAGGCATCGATCATTTTAAGGGCCATGGAGAAGTCAGCGCCCGGATGGCGGAGGAGATTCTGCGGCGGCTGCGGATGGATCACGATACCATACAGAAGGTGTCAAAGCTGACCCGGTATCACGATTGGCGGGTGGAACCCGCGGAGCGGAATGTCCGCAGGGCGGTGAATCGCATGGGCAGAGAGCTGTTTCCGCTTTTGCTGAAAGTGCAGACTGCGGACACCCTGGCCCAGAGCCGGTGGTACAGAGAGGAAAAACTGGATCGGATCCGGAAGGTGCAGCAGGTGTTCCGGATAATTCTGGAGGAGAATCAGTGTGTGTCCCTGAAGGAACTGGCTATAACGGGAAAGGACCTCATCGGCCTTGGGATGAAGCCGGGTCCTGCCATCGGTGAAGTCTTAAGCGGGGCTCTGGAGCAGGTTTTGGAGGAACCGGAAAAAAATACAAAAGAATATCTGCTGGACTTCTGCCGAAAGTACAGGCGGAAGTAAGATCCGGGAAAACGCATGTGTTCCCTGCTGTCCGCATAGGATAGAAAGACGGAAAAGCTGCCGGGAAGATACCTGGCGCAAGAAAGTCTTAAAAAGGGGGAAATGTGTGTGTATGATCGGGGTTTATGGATCCTGGACCAGTACGGGCTGACTGCCAAAACGTCATCCAGGGGAAGAGGAGTTCTGCTGTACGAGACCGAGGAGGGATGGGTCAGCATCCGGGAGTACGGCGGCACCAGAAAAAAGCTGGAACAGCAGTACGCCCTGATGGAAAAGCTGCGGAATGCCGGTTTTCCGCGGTTGGACAGACTGCACCGGAACCAGGAGGGTGAACTGATCTCCAGAGATCGGGAGGAAAACAGTTACGTGCTCCGGGACTGGTGTCAGGGGAGGGAATGTGATACCAGATCTGTCAGTGATATTGAACAGGCGGTCAGGCGTCTGGCCGAAATGCATAAGGTTATGCGCATGGAGGCGCAGGAAGAGTACGTCCGGGAATCGCTGATCCATGAGTGCGCCAGACACAACGCCGAGATCCGCAGAACCCGGAAATTTATCCGCAGGAAGCAGAAGAAGAACGTATTTGAGATCCGGCTTCTGGCTGCTGTTCCCCGTTTTCTGGAAAAAGGGGAGGAGGCAGAGGAGGCCCTGAGGCATTCCGGCTATGAAGAGCTGCGGGAAGAAAGCCTGAAAGCAGGAACCGTCTGCCATGGGGACTACAGTCAGCACAACGTGCTGTTTCAGGGAGCCCAGACCGCGGTGACGAATTTCTGGCACTGGAATTATGATATGCAGACCGCGGATCTCTGCCACTTTATGAGAAAGATTCTGGAAAAGCATAACTGGGATCTGCACATGGGACGGGGAATGCTGGATACCTACTGCCGGGCCCGCCCTTTAAAGAGAGAGGAGCTTCTGAACCTGAAACTGCGTCTTTCCTATCCCTGGAAGTTCTGGAAGCTCTGTAATTACTATGAAAGCACCAATAAAGTCTGGATTTCCGGAAAAAATATGGAGAAACTGGATCAGTTGGAAAAACAGTGGAATTCCTGGCTGTATTTTCTTGAAAAGGCCTTTTAGCGATTCCTTTTTCCGGGAGATTGGTATATAATAGAGCATTATAAGGAATTTCTATATTTATGGAGGTACGAACATGGATTACAAAGAGGTGTACGAATCCTGGCTGAGCAATCCTTACTTTGACGAAAAGACCAAAGAGGAGCTGCGGGGCATCGCGGGAGATGAAAACGAAATCAAGGAACGGTTCTATAAAGAACTGGAATTCGGAACCGCGGGTCTTCGCGGAATCATCGGCACCGGCACCAACCGGATGAACATCTATACGGTGAGAAAGACTACCCAGGGCCTGGCAAATTACATCCTTTCCGTAGACGGACAGTCCAAGGGTGTGGCCATCGCCTATGATTCCCGCCGCATGTCGCCGGAATTTGCCAATGAGGCGGCCCTGTGCCTGGCGGCCAACGGCATCAAGGCGTATATTTTTGAAAGCCTGCGCCCGACGCCGGAACTGTCCTACGCCGTGAGAAAGCTGGGATGCATCGCCGGCATTAACATTACCGCCAGCCACAATCCGCCGGAATACAACGGATATAAAGTATACTGGGAGGACGGCGCGCAGATCACACCGCCCCATGACAGCGGCATCATGGCTGAGGTGGGAAAGGTGACGGATTTCGCGGAAGTAAAGACCATGCCCAGGGAAGAGGCTGAAAAAGCCGGACTGTACCAGGTAATCGGACAGGCCGTGGATGATTCCTACATGGCGGAGCTGAAAAGCCAGGTGTTACATATGGATTCCATTCAGGAAATGGCAGATCAGCTGAAGATCGTGTATACGCCTCTCCACGGAACCGGAAATATTCCCGCCCGCCGCGTGCTGAAGGAACTGGGCTTTAATCATGTCTATGTAGTAAAAGAGCAGGAACTGCCGGACGGGGAATTCCCCACGGTGAGCTACCCCAATCCGGAGGCGGAGGAAGCCTTTGCCCTGGGACTGAAGCTGGCAAAAGAGGTGGACGCGGATCTGGTGCTTGCCACAGACCCCGACGCGGACCGTCTGGGCGTGCGTGTCAAAGACGCCAAGACCGGGGAATATCACACCCTGACCGGAAATATGTCCGGATGCCTGCTGGCGGACTATGAGATCGGACAGAAAAAAGCCCTGAAAGGCCTGCCGGAGGACGGCGCTCTGATTACCACCATCGTTTCCACCAACATGGCGGGAGCCATCGCCAGATATTACGGCGTGAAGCTCATCGAAGTGCTTACCGGTTTCAAGTATATCGGACAGCAGATTCTGAATTTTGAAACCTCCGGAAAGGGAACCTATCTCTTCGGCTTTGAGGAAAGCTACGGCTGCCTGATCGGAACCCATGCCAGAGACAAGGACGCCATTGTGGCTACCATGGCCCTCTGCGAAGCGGCGGCTTACTATAAATCCAAAGGCATGACCCTCTGGGACGCCATGATTCAGATGTACGAGAGATACGGATACTATAAAGACGACATCAAGTCTATTACGCTCAAGGGCATCGAGGGTCTGGCAAAGATCCAGGAGATTATGGACACCCTGCGGAAGAATCCGCCGAAACAGATCGGAGCCTACAAAGTGACAGCCACCAGAGATTACAAAGAGGATAAAATCGTAAATCTGGCTACCGGGGAGACGGGTACCACAGGACTGCCCTCCTCCAACGTGCTGTACTATGATCTGGAAGACGACGCGTGGCTCTGCGTGCGTCCTTCCGGAACGGAACCGAAGATCAAATTCTATTACGGGATCAAGGGCACTTCTCTGGAAGACGCGGATGCGAAATCCGAGGCCATGGGGAAAGATGTCCTGGATATGATCCAGAAAATGCTGTGATTTATGAAAAAAGAACAGTATACCTGGGAGGACTTCCGCGGGATCATTGCCAGACTCAGGGCGCCGGAGGGCTGTCCCTGGGACCGGGCGCAGACCCACCAGTCTCTGCGGGGCTGCATGATTGAGGAAGCCTATGAAGCAGTGGACGCCATACGGATTTTAAGCGAGACCGGGAACAGTGAAAACCTTCAGGAGGAGCTGGGGGATGTGCTGATGCAGGTAGTGCTTCACAGTCAGATCGCGGAGGAAGAGGGCCTCTTTAATCTGGAGGATGTGGTGGACGGCATCAGCCGCAAAATGATTTACCGCCATCCTCATGTGTTTGGCAGCGCTCAGGCGGATACGCCGGAGAAAGTTCTGCGCAGCTGGGAAGAACTGAAAAAGAAAGAAAAGGGCGATCCGGCTCCCGAGGAAGAGATCGCCGCGGTGCCCCGCTGTCTGCCGGCACTGATCCGGGCTCAGAAGATCCAGAAAAAACTGGAAAAATATTACGGAGCGTTTCAGAACGACGCGGACAGCTTCCGGGAGGCAAGGGAAGCCCTGGAGGGCCTGGAGCGAGAGAACGATTCTGCCGGAGCCGGAAAGCTGGCCGGCAGCCTCCTTCTTCAGATCTGCAATCTTCTGCGGCTGAAAGGGATCAGCGGAGAAGAAGCGCTGGCAGATGCCCTGGAGAACTTGTTAAAAATCTATGAAATAGAGGATTCTCCTTGACAAACACCATGCCTGAGTATATAAATATTGTGTAGTATCAGGGGAAAGTTTGCCCTTTTCCGGCCCGGGCCGAAAGGGAAAATAGACAAGAAAAACACAGGAGGAACTTTACACATGAATAAGACAGAATTAATCGCGGCCATTGCTGACCAGACCCAGTTGTCCAAAAAGGATGCGGAAGCAGCTTTAAAAGCCTTTGTAGATGTAGTATCAGCGGAACTGAAAAACGGCGGCAAGGTGCAGCTGGTGGGCTTCGGTACCTTTGAGGTGTCCGAGAGAGCGGCCAGAGAGGGAAGAAATCCTCAGACCGGCGAAACCATGGAGATCAAAGCGTCCAGAACTCCCAAGTTCAAAGCCGGAAAAGCTCTGAAGGATATGATGAACTGACCCCATGCGGCTGGATAAATATTTAAAAGTCTCAAGGCTCATCAAGAGGCGCAGCGTGGCGAACGAGGCCTGCGACGCGGGACGGGTGCTGGTGAACGGGAAACCGGCCCGGGCATCCCTGGCGGTAAAGGCGGGAGATACCCTGGAGATCCTGTTCGGCACCAAAACCGTAAAGGTGGAGGTCCTGAATGTGCAGGAAACCGTCCGCAAAGAGGAAGCCGAGACCATGTACAGGTACCTGTAGAAAGTAATAAGCAAGGCAGAGCCTCCATATAATGGAAAATAGACCATTATATGGAGGCTTTTCGTATGGAGGAACAAGCGCATCATCTGGAGCTGTCCCGCAGAGAAAAGGGGACGGTGACAGGCGTTCTGGAGGTGATCGCCTTTGATGAACATGAAATACTCCTGAAGACCAGCCAGGGAATGCTGACCATCAAGGGAAACGACCTTCATGTAAGCAGACTGGATCTGGATTCCGGGGAGACAGAACTGGAAGGAAAGGTGGACGCCCTTTTGTATTCCGGGAAGGAACCGAAAAAGAAAAAAGGTTCCGCCCTGGCCAGACTTTTCGGGTGAAGGCTATGAGCGCGTATATGACCGGAGAACTGCTGCTGTTTGCCCGGGCATTCTGGAACGGGGCTCTCCTGCTTCTGATCTACGATGTGATTCGGATCCTCCGCGGAGTTGTTTCTCACGGAAAGATTCTCACCGCCGCGGAGGATCTTCTGTTCTGGATTTTCTCCGCATTCTGGCTGCTGGGATATTTTTACCGGGAAAACAGCGGCATTCTCCGGGGATATCTCTTTGCGGGCTTTCTGCTGGGAGCCCTGGCCTGCCATTTCAGCGTCAGCCGTTTTTTTGTCAGATGGGGGACGGAAATCCTGAGAGGCTGTGGAAAAATACTGTCCATGCCGTTGAAAGGGATAAAAAAAGCAACAAAAAGGTTGAAATTTCGGATGTTTCGGTTTAGAATTTACTGGTATAACAGGTTTCATGTGGACAAAGGCCCCAGGGGCCGCTGGTTTCATAACAGGGATGGAAAGCATGAAAAAAGAGAAAAACAAAAACAGCCGAAAAACAGCCGCAGCCCGGCAGAGTAAACGCACGATCCTGGGGATCACAGCAGTGGTCTGCGTTTTAATGGCGGTGCTTCTGGTGCAGGGCAGCAGCCTGCGGGGGAAGCTGGCGGCCAATGAAAACCGGGAACAGGAACTGCAGCAGCAGATCGACGCGGAACAGCAGCGGACAGAAGAGATCGAGGATCTGCAGGACTATATGAAAAGCGATGAATACGCGGAAAAAACCGCCAGGGAAAAACTGGGACTGGTGAAGGACGGGGAGATCCTGTTTAAAGAAGCGGACTGACCGGCGGGCCCGCGGTTTTTGTTGAAATATTTTACAGATTACGGTAGCTTTTTTGACAAAGTTTTCAAAGAAAAAAAGATATAATACTCTCCTGAAAAACAGACGGCCTGGGGGACCGGAATGGGCAGGAGGGGAGTATCGGATGCGCGAAGGAATCATTGCCATGCTCGGGATCATTGCTGTACTGGTGATACGGGACATGGCAAAAACTATTTTATCTCAGCGAAAAGAAAAAGACCTGTCTGAAATATACGATAAGCATCCGCAGAAAGAGCAGATGGAGAGGTACGCCGAGTCCTTTCAGAAGCTGGCGGACACATTTTACAGTATGCCCTTCCAGAAGGAGCGGCTCACAGAGGCGGAAACCGGAGAGATATTCCGAAATCTGAGAAAAGGCGTCTGCGCCCGCTGTTCCAGAACAGAATCCTGCTGGAATCTCTGCGGTCATCTTACCTACCGCCAGGGCTGTGAACTTCTGGAGGCTCTGGAAGAGGGAGACCAGGAGAAAATCCTGGGCGCCTTTGGCGAATGGACGGAGCACTGTGTCAATGGGGCCCGTTTTCTGGAGGAAATGCGCCAGCAGTTTTTTCTGGCAAGGCAGAATCTGGCCTGGAGCAACCGCCTGATGGAGAACCGGCTGGCAATGGCGGAGCAGCTCAATGAAGTGGCCCATATCATGCAGATGGCTGCGGAAGATATTTACAATATCGCGGGGGTGCCTTCCCAGCTGGAAGGACAGGCCCGGAGAGTTTTGAAAAAAATCCATGTAGTGGTCAAAAAAATGTGGACGCTGGAAAAACCCGAGGACAGAAAAAAAGTATTTGTCACCCTCCGGGTGAGAGGCGGACAGTGCGTTACGGCAGGGGAAGTGGCCAGAAAACTTTCGGAGGTTTACGATCTCAGGCTGGTGCCCGCCCGGGAGAGCCGAAATGTGCTGAACAGCGAATACAGCACCGTGCTGTTTACGGAGGATACCAACTACCGTGTCCTCTACAGCGCGGCAAAGATTACCAGAGAAAAAGAAACAGTATCCGGGGACAGCTATGCCTGCTGTGACGGCGGCGGCTCTTTGGTTCTGTGCCTTTCCGACGGCATGGGTTCCGGGCTGGCGGCCAACCGGGAGAGCGAAGCGGTGGTGGATCTGCTGGAAGAGTTTATTACCTCCGGCTTTTCCAAGGAGACGGCGGCCAAAATGATCAATTCCGCCCTGGTGCTTCAGCAAAATGACGGGATGTTTTCCACGGTGGATGTGTGTTCCCTGGATCTTTATACCGGCGTCTGCAATTTCCTGAAAGCCGGGGCGGCGTCCACTTTTATCCGCCGGGATCAGTGGGTGGAGACCATTCGTTCCACCAGCATGGCCGCGGGGCTGATCCAGCAGCTGGACTTTGAGACTTCCGTGCGGAAGCTGTATGACGGCGATTATCTGGTAATGGTGACAGACGGAGTGCTGGACGCGCTTCCGGCTTCCCGGGAAGAGGAAACCATGAAGGATATCCTGCTGAATATACACAGCCCGTCTCCCAGAGAATTCGGCCGGGCGGTTCTGGAAAAGGTTCTCAGCTACTGCGGATACCGGGCCCGGGACGATATGACGGTTCTGGTAGCCGGGATCTGGAAAAAGGCGTAGGAGCAAAAGGGACAAATGAAAAAAAAGATTTTGGAATTTATCAGAAAGTATCAGATGATCCGGCCGGGGGATTCGGTCTGCGTGGGATTTTCCGGGGGAGCGGATTCGGTCTGCCTGCTGGAACTGCTGTATGAGTTGCGGGAGGAGCTTTCTATCCGGCTGGAGGCGGTTCATGTCAACCACAATCTCAGGGGGCGGGAAAGTGACGGAGATCAGGATTTTGCAGAGGAATTCTGCCGGAAGCGGGGGATTCCTCTGCATCTTTATTCCTTTGAGGTAAAGAAAATGGCCGGGAATCTGGGATGCGGGCTGGAGGAAGCCGGACGGCAGGCCAGAAGAAATGCCTACGGGGACTGCGTCCGCCGTCTGGGCGGCGCCAGGATCGCCCTGGCCCACCATCAGAATGATCTGGCGGAGACGCTGCTGTTTCACCTGTCCAGGGGAACTTCCCTGGAAGGGATGGCGGCCCTGCGGCCGGTCCGGGGGCAGGTGATCCGTCCCCTGCTGTGTGTCAGCCGGAAAGAGATCGAGGAGGAACTTCGGCGCCGGGGCCTGTCCTGGCGGACGGACAGCAGCAATCTCACAGACGACTATACCAGAAACTGTATCCGCCATCAGGTGATTCCGGTTCTGGAGGAAAGGGTCAACCGGAAAGCCGCGGCGCATATAGCCGCGGCGGGGGAGGATTTTCTGGCGGCGGCAGAATTCCTTCGGGCTGAGGCGGAAAAACGCAGAGAGCGTTTGACGAGTCAGGAAGGGAACAGCTGCCTTCTGGCCCAGGGCCTGGAGGAGGAGCCTTCTCTGCTGGCCGGGATGGTGATCCTGGCATCTCTGGAGAGCATTTCCGGCAGCCGGAAAGATATCAGCCGGGAACATCTGGAGGCAGTCCGGCAGCTGTTCGGACGCCCCGCGGGAAAACGGCTCTCTCTGCCCCGGGGTGTTACCGCGGTCCGAACCGGCCAGGGGGTGAGGCTCTTTGCGGGCTCCTGTGAAGAGAAAGAGCAGGCGCCGGTTCCCCGGGGAGAAATCCCGGTAACCGGGGAGGGAAAATACCAGGCGTGGGGCTGGACAGCGGAGTTTTGGCTGGATAAAAGAGAAGAAAAAATCCCGGAAAAAACGTATACGAAGTGGCTGGATTATGATAGAATAAGTAACGGACTGGTTCTGAGAACCAGAAGAACCGGGGACTTTCTGGTGGTCAACCGGGCAGGAGGACGCAAGAAGCTGAAAGATTATATGATCGACGAAAAAATCCCCCGGGAGAAGCGGGACAGGATCCTGCTGCTGGCCTCCGGCTCGGAAATTTTCTGGGTGGTGGGGTACAGGATCAGCGAATCATGCAAGATCCGGGAAAATACAGAACGGGTGCTGCGGGTACAGATTACAGGAGGAAATACAAATGAGTGAAAAGATTCGGGTTTTGATAGATGAGGCGCAGGTGGATCTGCGGATCCGGGAGATCGGAGAACAGATCAGCATGGATTACGCCGGCAAAAAGGTTCATCTGATCTGCGTGCTGAAGGGAGGGGTATTTTTCCTCTGTGAACTGGCCAAGCGGATTACTGTGCCGGTGACCCTGGACTTTATGTCGGTGTCCAGCTATGGAGCGGGAACAAGTTCCAGCGGCGTAGTCAAGATCGTAAAGGATCTGGATGAGTCCCTGGAAGGAAAGGATGTGCTGGTGGTGGAGGATATTATTGATTCCGGCAGAACCCTCAGCTATCTGATAGAAATCCTGAAAAAGCGCCGTCCAAACAGCATCCGTCTCTGCACTTTGCTGGACAAACCGGAGCGCCGGGTGGTGGATAATGTCCGGGTGGACTACTGCGGATTTCACATTCCGGACGAATTTGTGGTGGGCTACGGGCTGGATTACGCGCAGCAGTACCGGAATCTTCCCTACATAGGAGTGGTTGAGACCGAAGAACGGGAACAGCGCTCCGTGGAGAATCATTGAATCAGAAAACCGTAATATAAAGGAGAATCCATGAAAAGACAGACAAGAGGCTGGGGAGCCTATATTGCAGTGGTGCTGGTACTGGTACTTCTGTTCATGTATCTGCCGGGCATCATGAACCAGACGGATGAGGTATCCAACCAGGTATTCCGGGAAGCTCTGGAAAAAGACAAGATTACCGGGGCTACCATTGAGCAGAATAAAGAAGTGCCCACCGGTTCCGTGACTTTCCAGACAGAGGACGGAGATCAGTGGAAGGTGTATGTCACAGATGTAAAAGAGGCTGAAAAGGAGCTGCAGGAAGCCGGCGTAGATTATGTGAATAAGGATGTGCCGGGAGAAAGCATTTTCCTGAATGTGATCCTGCCGGTGATCCTCATCGGGTTTGTGATTATTCTCTTTATGAACATGATGAGCCGGGCAGCCTCCGGCGGGGGAAACAACAGCAAGATGATGAATTTCGGCAAGAGCCGCGCCCGCCTCAGCACAGACCGGGACAAACAGGTGGTTTTTGCCAATGTGGCGGGCTTAAAAGAGGAAAAGGAAGATCTGGAGGAAGTAGTGGATTTTCTGAAAAATCCTCAGAAATATATCCGGGTGGGAGCGAGGATTCCCAAGGGCGTACTGCTGGTGGGCCCTCCCGGAACCGGAAAAACCCTGCTGGCCAAAGCGGTGGCCGGGGAAGCCGGTGTGCCGTTCTTTTCTATTTCCGGATCAGATTTTGTGGAAATGTTTGTGGGCGTGGGCGCCTCCAGAGTCAGGGATCTTTTTGAGGAGGCCAAGAGAAGCGCCCCCTGTATTATTTTTATCGATGAGATCGATGCGGTAGCCCGTATGCGGGGCACCGGTATGGGAGGCGGCCACGACGAGCGGGAGCAGACGCTGAACCAGCTGCTGGTAGAGATGGACGGTTTCGGCGTCAACGAGGGAATCATCGTTATGGCGGCCACCAACCGGGTGGATATTCTGGATCCCGCCATCCTGCGGCCCGGGCGTTTTGACCGGCGCATCGCGGTGGGCGTTCCCGACGTGCAGGGCCGGGAAGAGATTCTGGCAGTGCATGCCAAAGGAAAGCCCCTGGGAGACGATGTAAACCTGAAACAGATTGCCCAGACCACAGCCGGCTTTACCGGGGCGGAACTGGAAAATCTTCTGAATGAGGCAGCCATACACGCGGCCAAAGAGGACCGGGCTTTCCTGAAGCAGGAGGACATTAAAGACGCCTTTATTAAAGTAGGAATCGGTACGGAAAAAAAGAGCAAGATCATTTCTGAAAAAGAGAAAAAGATTACGGCATACCATGAAACCGGACACGCCATTTTGTTCCATGTTCTTCCGGATATGGAGCCGGTGTATACCATCTCCGTGATTCCCACAGGCCCCGGGGCGGCGGGGTACACCATGCCCCAGCCGGAAAATGATGAGATGTTCAATACCAGAGGAAAAATGCTGCAGAGGATTACGGTGGCTCTGGGAGGCCGGGTAGCGGAGGAGATGATCTTTGACGATATCACTACCGGAGCGTCCCAGGATATCAAGCAGGCCACAGCCATTGCCAGGGCTATGGTAACGAAATACGGCATGTCCGCCCGCCTGGGACTGGTCTCCTACGGAAATGATTCTGATGAGGTGTTTATCGGAAGAGACTGGGGCCATACCAAGAGCTACAGCGAGAGCGTAGCGGCGGATATTGACGCGGAAGTCCGCCGGATTATTGAGGAATGCCACAAAAAAGCAAAAGAAATCATCGCCCGGCATACCTTCGTGCTGGAAAAGTGCGCAAAAGAGCTGATTACAAAAGAAAAGCTGAATCGTGACGAATTTGAGGCGATTTTCGCAATGGAAGAAGCTCAGAAGGGGAAAATAGAAGAAATAATAGACAAAAACTAATGGAAAAATTTGTGAGATTTGTGCAGACTTTTTGGGGGACTTATGGTACTATAATTAACGTAAAAACCCCCCAATACATTATATAGTTTTTGCTACACCCCATAAGAGAAATACCTTCTCCAAAAAAGACAGCTTTTAATAAGCTGTCTTTTTTCTGTCGGTGAGCGGGGGGATACATCCGGCTTTCAGCAGTTATGGTTGTAAAGCGGGGCCGCTTGGGGTAGAATAGAGGGGAACGCAAAATCCCTTAGGCACAGTGCACACATGCCTCCAGGGGAAAGAAGAGAGGATTTTGTATGGATCAGGAGCTGACACGAGAGTATATGTATAAAATGAGAGGTCTTTTTTCAAAAAGATCTCTGTACAGCGATGAGACGGAACTGTTTCAGTCACCCAGCGAACCGGAACCCGGAGATACGGTGACCGTCCGTTTCCGAACCCGGAGAAATAATGTGGACGCTGTGTATTTTATCAGCGGCAGCATCCGCAAAAAAATGAAGGTGGAGGAGAGCGTCAATGGATTTGACTACTATTCCACCAAGGTGGAGGCAGGGACGGAAAAAATTCTTTATTTTTTTGAAATACAGTACGGAAGGCTGACCTGCTACTACAATAAACTGGGGGTTACCAGGGATCTGCAGGAAATGTATTCTTTCGGCATTGTCCCCGGATTCCATACCCCGGACTGGGCAAAAGGGGCGGTCATGTATCAGATTTACGTGGACCGTTTCTGCAACGGAGACCCCTCCAATGACGTGCAGACAGGGGAGTACAGCTATATCCGCGAGCATGTGGCGAAGGTGGAAGACTGGTACCGGCCGCCCCAGAATATGGACGTGAGGAATTTTTACGGTGGAGATCTGCAGGGGATTATTGACAAACTGGATTATCTGAAGGATCTGGGAATTCAGGTGATCTATATGAATCCTATTTTTGTGTCTCCCTCCAATCATAAATACGACTGCCAGGATTACGATAACGTAGATCCGCATTTCGGGAAAATTGTCAGTGAAGAGCCGGGACAGCTGTATCCGGGGGACCAGGACAACCGGAGAGCGGTGCGCTACATCAGCCGGGTGAGCCGGAAGGAAAATCTGGAGGCCAGCAATCAGGTCTTTATCCGTCTGGTGGAGGAAGCCCACAAGCGGGGGATGAAGGTAATTCTGGACGGGGTTTTTAACCACTGCGGCTCCTTCAACAAATGGATGGACCGGGAGCGGATCTATGAAAATCAGCCGGGATATCCCCAGGGAGCGTTTATTTCCAAAGACAGTCCCTATCACAGCTATTTTAAGTTTTTAAATGAGCACAGCTGGCCTTACAATGAATTCTATGACGGCTGGTGGGGCCATGATACTCTTCCTAAACTGAACTATGAAGAATCCCAGGAACTGACCGAGGACATTCTCAGGGTGGCCCGGAAATGGGTTTCCCCGCCGTATAACGCGGACGGATGGCGCCTGGACGTGGCGGCGGATCTGGGACACTCCCCGGAGTTTAACCATTCCTTCTGGAAAAAATTCCGTCAGGCCGTGAAAGAGGCCAATCCGGACGCGCTGATCCTGGCAGAACACTATGGGGAGGCGCGCCCGTGGCTTCAGGGGGATCAGTGGGATACGGTGATGAATTATGATGCTTTCATGGAGCCGGTCTCCTGGTTTCTGACCGGTATGGAAAAGCACAGCGACAGCTACCGGCAGGATCTTCTGGGCAACAGCGACAGCTTTTTTGACGCCATGCGGTATCATCAGGCCAGCTTTTTCGCCCCGTCCCTGCATACGGCCATGAATGAACTGGATAATCACGATCACTCCCGCTTCCTGACCAGAACCAATCACCGGGTGGGAAGGCTGGAGAATTCAGAAACCCGGGCGGCCTCCGAGGGAATTAAGAAAAGTGTTCTCCGGGAAGCGGCGGTAATCCAGATGACCTGGCCGGGAGCGCCTACCCTTTATTACGGGGATGAAGCCGGGGTGTGCGGGTTTACGGATCCGGACAGCCGCAGGACCTATCCCTGGGGCAGGGAGGATCAGGAGCTGATCCGCTTTTATAAAGAGATCATCCATCTGCACAGGAGATACTCCGTGCTGGCCAAGGGTTCCCTGAAGGCCCTTCTGCAGGATTATAATATCCTTGCCTATGGAAGATTCGACAGAACCACCAGGATCGTAGTGGCAGTCAACAACCGCAGCGAGGCGGCGGAAGTGGAGATCCCCGTGTGGGAGACCGGCATGGACCGCCGGCTGAAGGAAGAAACCATGACGGAAATTTTCCGGACAGACCGGGATGGATTTTCCAGCAGCCAGAGGGAGCATCCGGTGGTTGCGGGACTGCTGGCTATCACCCTTCCTCCGGAGGGAGCGGTGGTGCTGTACCACCACTATGCCAGAACCGCGTCCCCCTATTCCCTGGCCCGGCGGAGTTTTTGGCTCTCCGGCATCAAACATCCGGACTTTTAAGGAAAAATGCTTGCATTCATTGGAAAAATACGATATAATTCTATCTTGTCAGAATCACACTGACAAGATAAGCGGACGGATTCCCGAGTGGCCAAAGGGGACAGACTGTAAATCTGCTGCAAATTGCTTCGGTGGTTCGAATCCACCTCCGTCCATCAGCTGCCGCAGTGGCGGAACTGGCAGACGCCCGGGACTTAAAATCCCGTGGGTAGTGATACCCGTACCGGTTCGATTCCGGTCTGCGGCATTGTATAAACCCCGTGTTTACGGGGCTTTTTCATTTTGCGCGATACGCCCGGCAAGCGGTTGCCTTCATATTTTTTCTGCTGGCAAAAGGCCGCATGAGAGAAAGAGAACAGCAGGCTTTTTTGAGGAACCAGCAGAATCCGGCGCAGGGATCTGGGAATGGAGGAGGGGATCTGGTGGGATTGCTTTATAATCTTCTGGACAATGCCATGGAGGCCAACCGGCGAGTCCGGGAGAGACTGCGGCTTAAAAGACGTTATCATCCGGGTAATGTGTCATAATATCTTCTACTCTGCAATTCAGGATATTACAGAGTTTGTCTATTGTATTTACTTCTACATTGCGGTCATGTCTCAGCCGGTTCAGCTGAGAGCGGTTCATGCGGTATCGGGTATACAAATCGTATTGAGTAATGCCTCTGGCCTGCATGGTTTCCCATAGTTTGTCGTATTTTATCATTTTACGCTTTCCCTTGATTTTGTTGACATGTAACTATTATTAGCGTAAAATTGATTCAATAATAGTATTCGTATGCGAACACTATCAGGGGAAAACATACATAAAATGCAGGCTGTTTTATTAACAAGTGTAAATGACAATTATTCCCCCGGTGCTTACAATAGATACAGACTGTAGAAGAAAGATTCTGTGAGGAAGTGTGACAGACGAATGATGAGAATCGGAATATGTGACGGTGACAAAAGCTGGAGAATGAGAGCGGAAGAGCTGATTCTGCAATATGGAAAAACATCGGGAATTGAGATGGAGACCTTCCGTTTTGCGGGCGGAAAGCAGTTGGAGTCCTATACGGGGGAGCCTATGGACGTTCTGTTTATAGATGTCGTCCTGAATGACGCCAGCGGTATTTCAACAGCGGTAGAAATAAACCGGAAATGGAAAAAATGTCAGATCGTGTATCTGACGAATTATTTATTTTTCGCCACGGAGGTTTATCATACAGACCATGTGTTTTATGTGCTGAAGGCTCAATTTGCGGACCGTATCGGGGAAATATTTGAAAAAATTTTTGACAGGCTCAGCCGGATCGGAGAAAAGCTGATTTTTTCTGTGATCGGAGGGGAAAAACTGTCGGCGGCGCCGGAAGATATTCTGTATTTTGAGAGAAAGGGGAGAGAGACCGGCATTCATACCTGCTGGGGCGTGTATGCGGTGTGGGATAAACTGCAGACTCTGATGGAGAGACTGCCGATCCTGGACTTTGTCCGATGCCATAACAGCTACATTGTCAACCTCCTATCGGTAAGGGAGATGCGGGACAATGAGTTTATTATGACAGAGGGAAGCAGTGTTCCCATCAGCAGGAGGTACGCGAAAACAGTAAAAGAAGCGTTTGTGAGATGGGCGGGAACCCAGATTTCATAAAAACGACAAAGCGAACAAGAGAGGAAGACGGCAGGGGGAACCGTCTTCCTCTCTTGTATCAGTGTTACAGCATAGCCTCAATGTCTTCTCTGGGACGGACGCCCACGGATTTTCCGGTGACATTTCCGCCTTTCAGTACTACGATGGTGGGGATGCTCATAACCTGGAAGGCGGAGGCAAGCTCCGGCTCTTCATCTACATTGACCTTCCCCACTTTGATGTCGCTTCTGTCCTCGGCGATTTCGTCGATGACCGGGGAGAGCATGGAGCAGGGGCCGCACCAGCTGGCCCAGAAATCCAGCAAAACGGGTTTATCGCTGTTTACAACTTCCTCGCGGAAATTCTGATTGGTAATATGGATCACTGACATAAATCTGTCCTCCTTCTATTTTATATTTTTAGTTGTCTCCTTTGATGCGTTAAAGATACCAGAGAACCGGGAAAAGTTCTGTGATATTATCACATAAAGATGCGGAAATGACTGGATTGCAAGCCATTTCCGCCGCTGTTTTTTTGAAAGAGATTATTTATCCCGGATCTCGCTGTGAAGCTCCTGCAGGGATTTTACTTCCCCGCTGCCATGCTCCTGTACGTAGCGGATGCCCTTGTAGGTGGCTCTGGCCGCCGCGATGGTGGTCATGTAGGGGATCTTGGATTTAATAGCTGCTTTCCGCAGGTAGCTGTCATCGTTAACGCTGTCCTTGCCCACCGGGGAATTGACGATCAGGTCAATCTGGCCGTTGGTAATCAGATCCAGAATATTGGGCCGACCCTCGTAGAGCTTGTTCACATGCTCAGCCTGGATGCCGGCTTCCCGGATCAGGCGGCAGGTTTCACCGGTGGACAGGATCTTAAATCCGCAGTCCGCGAAGCCCTGGGCGATCTCCACCACCTCGTTTTTGTCCCTGCGGTTTACGGAGATCAGCACCGTGCCGGAAAGAGGCAGACGGGACTGGGTGGCCTCCTGGGCTTTGTAGAAAGCCTCCCCATAGTAGGTGGAAAGTCCCAGCACTTCGCCGGTGGAGCGCATCTCCGGTCCCAGCACCGGGTCTACCTCCGGGAACATATTGAAGGGGAAGACCGCCTCCTTCACTCCGTAATACGGAATGTGCTGTTCTTTCAGGGCCGGCACCGGGGAGGGTCTTCCGGTAAGCTCCGAGGTAATGATATCAATGGCCAGAGGCACCATGCGGATGTTGCAGACCTTGGACACAAGAGGAACGGTCCGGGAGGCTCTGGGGTTGGCCTCCAGCACGTACACCTTGCCGTTTTCTATGGCGTACTGCATATTCATCAGGCCCTTAACATGCATCTCCTCGGCGATCTTCCTGGTATATTCCTTGATGGTCTCCAGATTTTCCGCGGGAATATGTACGGAAGGAATGATGCAGGCGGAGTCTCCGGAATGGATGCCTGCCAGCTCAATGTGCTCCATGACCGCCGGCACAAAGGCGTGGGTACCGTCGCTGATGGCGTCCGCCTCACACTCCATGGCGTGGTTCAGGAAACGGTCGATGAGGATGGGGCGGTCCGGGGTGACGCCTACGGCGGCCTTCATATATCCCACCATGCTCTCGTCGTCGTACACCACTTCCATGCCCCGGCCGCCCAGCACGTAGGAGGGGCGCACCATCACAGGATAGCCGATCTTTCCGGCAATCTCCAGGGCTTCTTCCACCGTGGTGGCCATGCCGGATTCCGGCATGGGAATCTCCAGTTTTTCCATCATTTCCCGGAACAGATCCCGATCTTCCGCCAGATCGATGACTGCCGGGGAGGTGCCCAGGATCTTCACCCCGTTTTTCTCCAGTTCGGAAGCCAGGTTCAGAGGCGTCTGTCCGCCGAACTGAGCGATGACGCCTACGGGTTTTTCTTTCTTATAAATGCTGAGAACGTCCTCCAGGGTCAGAGGCTCAAAATACAGCTTGTCGGAGGTGTCGTAGTCCGTGGACACGGTCTCCGGGTTGCAGTTGACGATAATCGTCTCAAATCCCAGTTTTTTCAGGGACAGGGCCGCATGAACACAGCAGTAGTCAAACTCGATGCCCTGGCCGATGCGGTTGGGGCCGCCGCCCAGGATCATCACCTTGGGTTTATCGCTGCGGATGGGATTTTTGTCCTCTCCGTTGTAGGTGGAATAATAGTAGGCGCTGTCCGGAGTGCCGCTGACGTGGACGCCCTCCCAGTTTTCCTCTACACCCAGAGCTACGCGGCGGTTCCGGACGTCATCCTCCGGGATCTCCAGCAGCTGGCTTAAGTATTTGTCGGAGAAACCGTCCTTCTTGGCCGCGGTCAGCAGCTCGTCGGAGGGCAGGCCGCCCTTGCAGGCCAGGATCTTTTCTTCCTCCTCCACCAGCTCTTTCATCTGCTGAATGAAGTACTCTTTTACCTTGGTGATTTGATAGATCTCTTCGACGGAAGCGCCTTTGCGCAGAGCCTCGTACATGATAAAATGCCGCTCGCTGGAGGGGGTGATCAGCATTTTCAGCAGCTCTTCTTTGGATTTCTCGTGGAAGTCCTTGGCCCAGCCCAGGCCGCAGCGGCCGGTTTCCAGGCTGCGGATGGCTTTCTGGAAGGCTTCCTTGTAGGTCTTGCCGATGCTCATGACCTCGCCTACGGCCCGCATCTGTGTCCCCAGTTTGTCCTCCACGCCTTTGAATTTTTCAAAGGCCCAGCGGGCAAACTTGATTACCACATAATCTCCGTCAGGAACGTATTTGTCCAGAGTGCCGTATTTTCCGCAGGGGATGTCCTTCAGAGTCAGGCCGGCGGCCAGCATGGCGGAAACCAGGGCGATGGGGAAGCCGGTGGCTTTGGAAGCCAGGGCGGAGGAACGGGAAGTCCGGGGATTGATCTCGATGACCACGATCCGGTCTGTTGCCGGGTCATGGGCGAACTGCACGTTAGTGCCGCCGATGACCTGTACGGATTCCACGATCCGGTAGGCCTGCTCCTGCAGACGCTTCTGGCATTCCTCGGAAATAGTCAGCATGGGAGCGGAGCAGAAGGAATCTCCGGTATGTACGCCCAGGGGATCAATGTTTTCGATAAAGCAGACAGTGATCATATTGTTGTCCGCGTCCCGGACCACTTCCAGCTCCAGCTCTTCCCAGCCCAGAATGGACTCTTCCACCAGCACCTGACCCACCAGGCTGGCCTGGAGGCCTCTGGCGCAGACGGTCTTCAGCTCTTCCCGGTTGTAGACCAGACCGCCCCCGGCACCACCCATGGTGTAGGCGGGGCGGAGCACGACAGGGTAGCCCAGCTTGTCAGCGATGGCCAGAGCCTCCTCCACGCTGTAGGCCACCTCGCTGCGGGCCATTTCAATGCCCAGAGCGTTCATGGATTTTTTAAACTCGATGCGGTCCTCCCCGCGCTCAATGGCGTCCACCTGCACGCCGATGACCTGCACATGGTATTTATCCAGGATTCCCTTGGCGGAAAGCTCCGCGCAGAGGTTCAGCCCGGACTGGCCCCCCAGGTTGGGAAGCAGGGCGTCGGGACGCTCCTTGGCGATGATCTGCTCCAGCCGCTCTACGTTCAGCGGCTCAATGTAAGTGACATCGGCGGTCTCAGGGTCGGTCATAATGGTGGCCGGGTTGGAATTGACCAGCACGATCTCGTAGCCCAGCTTCTTCAGAGCCTTGCAGGCCTGGGTGCCGGAATAATCAAATTCACAGGCCTGGCCGATGATAATGGGGCCGGAACCGATGATAAGCACTTTGTGAATGTCTGTTCTCTTTGGCATTTTGATCCTCCTGAAATAAAGACTTATTCAACCTTTCCAACCTATTATATAGGAGAATCCGCAAAAGTAAAAGTAATTTTTGCGATGAAATCTTTAACTGTAATTTTACAGAATTCTGCTTATAGATACAAAGAAAGGCGGATATACTGTAGAAAAAGTCCGTCCGGACTGCCATAAAGGAGAGGATCAAATGGTCAAGGTTTACGTTCTGGACACCAATGTGCTGGTGCAGGCCCCCTATGCCTGCGAATGCTTTGAAGAGAACCGCGTGGTGCTGCCCCTGGTGATCCTGGAGGAGCTGGATAATCTCAAGAAAGCAGAGGGTGAAAAAGGCCGCAATGCCAGAAGCGCCATCCGCTATCTGGAGGGATTACGCCAGAGGGGGGACCTGCTGGAGGGAGTCCCCACCGGCAGCGGAGGCACTCTCCGGGTGGAAAAAAATTTTGTGAACGTAAGCCTGCCGGAGGATCTTCCGGAAGATAAAATGGATAACCGGATCCTGCGGGTGTGTCTGGGACTTTCCGAAGCCGGAACAGATCCGGTGGTGCTGGTGACCAAGGATATTTTGCTGCGGGTAAAAGCGCAGATGCTGGGGATTCAGGCGGAGGATTTTGTTACGGAGCAGGTTTCCGGACAGGAACAGCAGTACCGGGGCAGGGCTGAGGTCTATGTGCCGGAGGACGCCTTTAAAGATTTCAAGAAAAAAGGAATTCCTGTGGAAGTAGCCTACCAGAGCGATGCGGAGGGAAGAATTACCCGCCCGGAGCTGCTGGAAAACGAGTTTGTGATCCTGAAAGCGGATCAGTCCGCCAGAAAGACCCAGCTTGGCCGGGTAGAAAAGGGACACATCAAAAAGCTGGAATACAGGAAAAGCCAGCCATACGGGGTAACGCCCCGGAACGCCGGCCAGTATTTTCTCCAGGAGGCTCTGATGCAGCCGGCGGAGAAAGCCCCCCTGGTGATCGTCAAGGGAATGGCAGGTACCAGCAAGACCTTTTACTCTCTGGCGGTTGGTCTGGAAAAGCTTCTGAACAATCCCACCGGGGAATACCGGCGGATCCTGATCTGCCGGCCCAACGCCCAGTTTGACTCGGACATCGGTTTTCTTCCCGGAGACGAGCAGGAGAAGATCGCTCCGCTGCTGCGGCCGGTCATGGATAATCTGGAGCAGCTTATTGACTCCAACGAGGAAGCCCGGTATGAAGATGAGCGGGCCCTGCAGGGAAAAATCGAAGAGATTTTTGACCGGGGTATCATTCAGGCGGAGGCCCTGAACTTCCTGAGAGGGCGCTCCATCGAAAAAACGTATCTGATCATCGATGAGGCCCAGAACATGACTCCCGGACAGGCCAAGGGGATTATTACCCGGGCGGGAAGAAACACCAAGATCATCCTTCTGGGAGATCCGGGGCAGATCGACCGTCCCTTCCTGGATGAGCGGACCAATGGGCTAAGCTACGCCGCTGAGCACATGAAGGGCAGTTCTCTCTGCTGGCAGATCACTTTAAGCGCCGAGGAATGTGAGCGGTCCGCGCTGGCCATGGACGCGGTGCGGCGGATGTGAGGGGCTGGAAAAGGCCGGTATGGGGCCGGCGGAAAATTAGAAGAAAGAAGAATCCGGAAACTATGGAAATTACATACAAGGAAATCAGAGAAAACAAAGAGATCAACCTGTTGATTGAGAAAGGCAATCAGGTCATGCAGGCCTTGGGGTATACCGAGCACTCCAAAAAGCATGCCGCCAGAGTGGCGGAGACTGCGGGGAAAATTTTAAAGGAGCTGGGTTACGACCAGAAGGCCATTGAACTCAGCAGGATCGCCGGCTACATGCATGATATCGGAAACAGCATCAACCGCCATGACCATGCCCACAGCGGAGCAGCCCTGGCGTATCAGATTCTGAAAGGGATGCGGATGCCCCTGGAGGATATCCTGGTGATCGTCACAGCCATCGGCCATCATGACGAGAGTACCGGCACGGCAGTGGACGTGGTGTCTGCGGCCCTGATCCTGGCGGATAAAACCGACGTCCGCCGGAACCGGGTGCAGAATCCCAACATCGCCAGTTTTGACGCTCATGACCGGGTAAACTACGCGGCACTGTCCACCAGCCTGGAGATCAAGGAGGAGAAAAAAGTGATCCAGGTAGAACTGGAACTGGACGACACCATGTGTACAGTCATGGATTATTTTGAGATCTTTCTTCAGAGAATGCTCATGTGCAAGCGGGCGGCGGAGGTGCTGGGCTGCCGGTTCAAGCTGCTGGCCAACGGAAGCAAGCTCTGCTGAAGAGAGGCGGATCCGGAAGGCGCCGGGATCTGAAAAAAATTTCTGTTTTGCTTTTTCGCGGATTTTCGGTATACTGAATATATCAAAGGACGGATCTCTCCGGTGCCGGAGAAAGGCGAAAGAAGGATGTTATGCAGAACAGAGAAATTTTAGAGACGGTTCCCCTGCTTCGAGAGCTGGAGGAGAGTACCCGGGAGTACCTGGCCCGCCAGGGAAGAATCCGGCTCTGCGGCCGGGGGCAGCTGATCTACCGGGCTAAGGAGCCGGTGGAACGGGTCTGTTTTCAGCTGGAGGGGAAATCCATGCTGTACAGCGTGACCCACAGCGGAAACCGGAAGATCATTTTTATTCTGGGTTTCGGGGAATTATTGAACGACCATGTGCTCAACGAGCACGAGACCTCTCTTTTCTGCGAGGCGGTGGAGGTGGGGCAAGTGCTGGAATTTCCGGTTTCCGTCTTTACGGAAGCTATGAAGAAGGATTTTTTGCTGACCCGTCGGATTCTGGCCGCCCAGGAACGGAAAATCTGGAGGCTGGGCCATCAGCTGAAAAATACGATGGGCAGTATTTATCTGGAGAGAAAGCTGGCGGCCAAGCTCTGGAAGCTGTCCAGGGATTTCGGAGTTCCCAGAAAGCGTGGGCTGGAAATAGACATTCATATGACGGTTACCTTTCTGGCGGATCTTCTGGGGGCTCCCAGGGAAACCACTTCCCGGGTCTGCAAGACTCTGGCGGAACACGGGCTGATCCGCATGGAAAAGAAACGGATCTGTATCCCGGACCGGGAGCGGATGGCCCGGTTCTACAAAACCGGCAGATATGAATAGCTGATTTTACAGGATTCTGTGAGAAATCTCACAGAATCCTTTTTTACTTGCGTTTAAACTGAAACTAAGAGAAAAATGGCATCCCCAGGATGCCGGGAGGAGACGCTATGGGTTATTGTTTAACGAAGCCGGAGGCGGAGACCCTGTTTCAGAAGCTGCTGCAAAGCTATGAGGTCTACGCCCCTGTGAGAAAAGCGGGAGAAGGCTGTTTCTCAGACACGGATGTGATCCGCTATGACAGGATCCGGTCACTGGAGGAGATCGTCTGGGATCAGAAGTCGGATTATTCCTTTAAGGAGGTCCTGCTGCCGGTCAACGAGACGCTGTTTTATTTTACGGAGGATCAGACCGCTGTGCCAAAAGGGCCGGAAAAGGAGCTTCTTATTTTCCTGCGGTCCTGCGACCTGCATGCGGTCAGGAGGCTGGATGAAATGTATCTGAACAACGGAGCCGGAGATTTCTACTACGCCAGAAGACGGGAGCGGACCAGATTCGCGCTTATGGGCTGCCCGGACACCTGTGATTCCGGTTTCTGCGTCAGCATGGGAACCAGCCGGGCGGATCAGTATGATCTCTATCTGAAGGTGGAAGGCGGACAGGTGTACGCGGACTGCCGGGATTCCAGGCTGGAGGAATACTGGAAAGAGGCGGGCGGAGCAGAAATGCCGGTCTCTCCGGAGTACGCCGGGGAGAACCGGGAAAAGGTCGCCCTGCCGAAAAAACTTTCTAACGAGAGTTTCACAAAAGAAATCTGGGAGGAATACGGGGCTCGCTGCATCGGCTGCGGCCGCTGCAATTTTGTCTGCCCCACCTGTACCTGCTTTACCATGCAGGATATTTTTTACCGGGACAACCCCAAGGCGGGAGAACGCCGGAGAGTCTGGGCTTCCTGCCAGGTGGACGGGTACACGGACATTGCCGGGGGTATTTCCTTCCGCAAAAAGCAGGGAGACCGGTTCCGCTTTAAGGTCATGCACAAAATTTACGACTACGAAAAGCGATTCGGCTATCCCATGTGTGTGGGCTGCGGCCGCTGCGACAATATCTGTCCGGAATATATTTCCTATTCCAACTGTGTAAACCGTCTGGCAAAGGAGGAAGAAGAGGCATGAAAAACGAATATATCCCTCAGTTATCAGAGATCCGGCAGGTTATCAGACACACAAATCTGGAATACACCTTCCGCATGGCCTGGGGAGGCCCTGTAAAGCCGGGCCAGTTTTTTGAACTTTCCCTGCCGAAATACGGGGAAGCCCCTATTTCGGTCAGCGGCATCGGGAAGGGGACCGTGGATTTTACCATCCGCCGGGTGGGAAAGGTTACGGATGAGATTTTTGAAAATTATGCGGGAGACAGTCTGTACCTGCGGGGCCCCTACGGAAACGGCTTTGACCTGGACAATTACCGGGGGAAAGAACTGACGGTTATCGCAGGGGGAACCGGACTTTCCCCTGTGAAAGGGGTAGTGGATTATTTTGCCGGACATCCGGAAGAATGCAGAAGCTGCACTCTGATCGCGGGTTTTAAATCCCCGGCAGATGTGCTGTTCCGGGAGGATTTCGCCTTCTGGAAGGACAGGATCCGGGTAATTCAGACAGTGGACAGCGCTCCGGAGGGCTATGAAGGCCCGGTAGGCATGGTGACAAAATATGTGCCCGGACTGACGTTTGAAAATCCGGAGAACGCCGCCTTTATCTGCGTGGGACCTCCCGTGATGATCAAATTTACTGTCCAGGAAATTCTCAAGCTGGGGATCCGGGAAGAACAGATCTGGATTTCCCATGAGAGAAAGATGTGCTGCGGCCTGGGCAAATGCGGCCACTGCCGGATCGGCAGCACCTACGTATGCCTGGACGGGCCGGTATTCAATTACACGGAAGGAAAAAATCTGGTGGATTAGGAGAAGAGCATATGGGAAAAGATTTTAATACGAAAAAATTAAAGAAAAACGCCTTCCGGGTTTCCAAAGAAAGAGGAATGGGGGCTTCCAGAATCCGGGTGCCGGGAGGGTATCTGAAAGCGGAGATCCTGGGCATGGTTCAGGAGATTTCCCAGACCTACGGCAACGGCATCGTCCATCTGACTACCCGCCAGGGATTTGAGATCGAGGGCATCCGCCTGGAGGATATGGAAGAGATCAACCGGAAGCTGCAGCCCATTATCGAACTGCTGGAGATCAACCAGACGGAGCCGGGCACCGGATATCCCGCCTCCGGAACCAGAAATATCAGCGCCTGCATCGGCAATAATGTCTGCCCCTTCGCCAACTATAATACGGCGGAGCTGGCCAGGCGCATTGAGAAGGAGATCTTCCCCAACGACCTGCATTTTAAAGTAGCCTGCACCGGCTGTTCCAACGACTGCGCCAAGGCCCGGATGCATGATTTCGGAATTATCGGCATGACCATGCCTCAGTACGATCCGGCCCGCTGCGTCAGCTGCCAGGCCTGCGTCAAAGGATGCAGAACCCTTTCTGTGGACGCCCTGCGGATGGAAAACTACAAGATCATCCGGGATACGGAAAAATGCGTCGGCTGCGGCGTCTGCGTTACTAAGTGCCCCACCAGGGCTCTGACCCGCAGCAAAAAGAAATATTACAAGCTGGCCATCATGGGCCGTACCGGCAAGAAAAATCCCCGGCTGGGAAAAGATTTCCTGGTGTGGGCCGACGCGGATAATATTGTTAAGATCATCCTCAACACTTACAGGTTTGTAAAGGAATACATTTCTCCGGACGCCCCGGGCGGCAAAGAACACATCGGCTACATTATTGACCGGGTAGGGTTTGAGGAATATAAAAAATGGGCTCTGGAAGGGGTGGAGCTGATGCCGGAGACTCTTATAAATGACTGTATCTACTGGGATGGACTTCATTTTGATAATAAAGGAAAATAAGATCCGGCGGCGGAGAGGACGTTGCTTTTTCTGAAGTTTTCTGTATACTGGTGATAGAAGGATCAACAGAAAAGGATGAGTGCCATGGAAGAAAAAACAGAAAAGAAGATCCGGGTGCGCCGGTATACAGAAAAAGATCTGCCGGAGATGATCCGGATCTGGAATGAGGTGGTGGAAGAAGGCATCGCCTTTCCCCAGGAGGAATGCCTGGACCGGGAGACGGGAAAAGATTTTTTTGACGCACAGACATACTGCGGCGTGGCGGAAGATGAGAAGGGCAGAGTTCTGGGGCTTTATATCCTGCATCCCAACAACGTGGGCCGCTGCGGTCATATTTCCAACGCCAGCTACGCGGTGGCATCGGAACAGAGAGGGCGGCACATCGGTGAGAAGCTGGTGCGGGACTGCATCCGTCAGGCCGGGCTTCACGGATTCCGGGTGCTGCAGTTCAACGCGGTGGTGGCCTCCAATATTCATGCCCGGCATCTGTATGAGAAACTGGGATTTCGTCAGCTGGGGGTCATTCCCGGAGGATTTCGGATGAAAGACGGATCCTATGAGGATATCTGTCCCTACTGCCGGGAAGTTTAGAAAAGATGGGATCCAATAAGCGAACTGCCGTTTCAGGGAAAGCACAGGAGGCTTTTTTCTGAAACGGCAGTTTTTTAATTGTCTGCGGATTCCGCAGCCGTTTTTTCTGATATCTTTTTTCGCTTCAGATACCAGGCGCTGATCACAGAGACAATGGGAACCGTCAGGATTACGCCCATGGTGGAGGCGATGCCCTGAATGATTTCGATGCCGATGGAATACATGTTGGTGATCTGTCTGGCGGAGTAGCCGTAAGCGTACATAAACACCAGCGTGTTGACGGAACTTCCGGTAAAGGCAAGGATCAGAGTGTTGGACATGGTTCCCATCATATCTTTTCCCACTCGGATTCCGGAAGTAAAAAGCTCTTTTCGGCTGAGGGTCGGGTTCCGGTAGTGGATCTCACTGATGGTGGAGGATACGGACATAGCCACATCCATGACCGCTCCCAGGGTAGAGATCAGAATCCCGGCGTAAAGCAGTTCCCCAATGCGGATCTCGGTCATCTGTCCCACATATTCCAGTTGCTCGATATCTGAGACGTTATAGCCGGAAATTCCGGTCATCATGCCGAAAATTACCGCCAGCACCGCAGAAATGCCGACACCGGCGACGGTGCCGGTCATGGCGGTTACACTCTTGCCGGACAGACCGCCGATGAGGTACATGGTGACAAAGGTGGTCAGTACCGCCACCAGCACTGCGGAAAAAATAGGTGAGATCCCCCGGTAAATCATAGGCAGGAACAGGAATACGATGCATACAAAGGTAAAGACCAGAGCTACGGCAGAACGGAATCCCTGTTTCCCTCCGATGACGCACAAAGTAATCAGAAAGAGAAGAACAATGGCATACAGTATCCATGTACGGTCCTGGCTGTACACAGTAACATAGAGAGAGTCATCACTTTCGTTGACCTCCGCGATGACTCTCATCCCTGCTTCACAGTGGGCTCCGTAGAGATAGCTGGAAGAGCTCACTGCTTCTACTATATTACCTTTGAATTTTCCGCTTAAAAGTTCCAGAGAAACAATCTGATTGCCGATCTGATTCCCGGATTCCGTCTCGTTATCCTTCAGAATCTCCACTACCCGGGCTTTTTCAAAGGTTTTGCCCTCGCTGGAGTAGAGACCGATGCGGTCAATGTCGTTGAACCGGATCAGGAACAAGGCGAACAGGACTGTGATCAGCAGAATGATCAGATGCCTCCGGTATTTCCGGAGAAAGGCCATTTAGCCTCTTTTTCTCCTGGCATAGATGATGGTTCCGCTCAGAGCTGCTGCCAGGATCAGAGCTGCTGCCGGAATTGCCGCGTTTGTATCATCTCCGGTGTTTACCGGTTTTACGGCGCTGGGTTTTTCGTTCACACCAGGGGCTTTGATTGTTGTTCCCTGTCCGGAGCCGCTCTGAGTGGGAACTGCCGTCACAGTGGGAGTGACAGTGGTATCCGGAGAAGTGGGCACGGGACTTTCTGTGGGATCTGCGGAAGGAGTCTGAGTGGGAACTGATTCCAGAGCGTCCATGGCGCTCTTCAGAGCACTGTAGGCGTTGGTCAGTTCGCTGGTATCAGCTTCCGCTTTGCTGTCGGCGGTTCTGGCTGCCTCCAAAGCCTGCTGCAGGATGCTGAAGCTCTCAGCGGTATAGGACTTGCTGTTCAGAGCCTCTGCCTCCTGGATCAGAGCCGCCAGCTGGCTGTGATCCGCGGATTTTACAATCATAAATTGTGTATCGATGGCTTCATCGGTATCGGTGCGATAGGTGTTCAGGGTCAGAGTGGTCTCAGTTATATCGATGATGGAATAGGTGGGCACATCCTGCTGCCATCTGTTGGCAATATAGGTCTGCTGTCTGGGAACCAGATCGTAATATTTACTTCCGGAAGAAGAACCTGCAGTCAGGTACATGATTCCCTGGGGATTTACAGCCACTTCCTGGCTGTCCGTAAGCTCTTCTACCGCGTCGGCATCCATAACAGAGTACAGGTACTCCAGATATTTCTGTTCCGCGGGATCATCGGTGTCGTCCTGGATGTTGGCAGGAGCTACAAATCTGCCTTCCGGATTTTCGCCGGCATCCAGATCCCGATCCAGCATCTCGTCGAACTCATCATCGGTATATTCATAAGTACTCTGTCCGCCTTTCAGAAGTTTGCTTCTGGAGTAGGCGTGGTCATGTCCCGTAAGAACGATATCCACATCGTTGGCCTCAAAAATGGGAACCAGGCTGTAACGCAGGTTGGTGATCTCCGGTTCATTGGAATGCTCCGCGGAACCGTAGATATCCTGATGCAGAGTTACAATCCTCCACTTGCAGTCTTCGTTGTTGGCTACGGTTTCTTCAATAAACTGTTTATGCTCGCTGACATTGGTGTCCTGGGTGTTGAGGATCATAAACAGAACATCCCCGTAAGTGAAATAATAATCGCCGCCCACATAGCCGTTGTCTCCCAGACTGCTCAGATTGGCAGTGTTGAAGTGATAGGTGTAGTTGGCGTTGTCTGCGTCATGGTTTCCTACGGTGGTGGCTGCCGGCACATATTTCAGCAGATCCGGACTTAAATAGCCGGCATACTCTGTCTCGCTGATGGTGCCATCCTCCACCTTTTTCGCATTGGTCTGAATCTGGTCTCCGGAAGAAAGGATAAAGCTGGCGCTGTTCCCGGTCTTTGCGTAGGCCCGGTTCAGAGTGTAGTTCCAGTTAAAGGAATCGTTGCGCACCGCCTCGGACTGAGCAGTGAGAAAGGTAGGTTTCTGAATATCCTCCGGTGTTTTGGCTTTTTCCTCATTGGAAGAGCCGATCTGGGGATCGCCCACAAAGATAAAGCTGAAATCGCTGGTATCATCATCTGTGGTAAAAGAAGCAATTTCTTTTCCGGATATCTGGTAATAATAGGTAATTCCAGGCTGCAGGTCTTTTAGAGTAACTTTGTTGCTGGTATAGCCTGTCTGCGCGGCAGACTGTGCCGGTTTTACGCTCTTGCCGTCACTAAAGTCGGCATCGGTTCCATAGATAAATTCGGCAGCTTCGCCGTTTTTGCTGTACCAGGCAAAATTCATCTGTGTCTCATCAGCTCCCGGAGACATGGAAACCTGAGTCCAGTCATTTTTGATGGTTTCCCATTCCTCACACCAGGCTTCCCAGGCTCCATCCTGGGCTGCTTCTGTCTGGCTGGCATCTGTCATTCCGTCCGGCGCCGCGTCTGCCAGAGCGCTGACAGGCTGGCACAGCAGGGCGGCCGCCAGGATCAGCACGGCTGCTTTCTTTCGTTTCATTGCTGTTTTTCCTCCTCATAAATCTGTTGACTGCGGGTTAACCGAAGCAATTATAGCACCGGCAGAGAAAAGTACAGCGGAATTTACGAAGGCTTAACAAATTTTCACCCGGAACTTACAAAAATACCGCGCAGGCCTAACAAAGGGCTGTTATCGGGGCTACTGCTGATAATAGCTGAGGAAATCTCCGATCTTTGTCATGGCGTCTTTCAGAACTTCGATTCTGGGCAGATAAACAATGCGGAAATGATCCGGCTGCTTCCAGTTAAAGCCGCCGCCGTGGATGATGAGGATTTTTTTATCCCGCAGCAGGTCCAGGGCGAACTGTTCATCGTTGGTGATGTTAAATTTGTTTACATCGATCCGTGGAAAGATGTAAAAAGCCGCTTTGGGCTTCACCGCGCTGAGACCGGGAATGTCGTTGATGGCATTGTAGATATATTCCCGCTGTTCATAGATCCGGCCGCCGGGAACAATGTAGCCCTCCACGCTCTGATGGCCGCCCAAAGCCGTCTGCACAATGGACTGGGCCGGCACGTTGGAGCAGAGGCGCATGTTGGACAGCATATTTAATCCCTCAATATAATCTCTGGCCATGTTTTTGTTTCCGCTTAAAATCATCCAGCCGATGCGGAAGCCGGCGATCATGTGGGATTTGGACAGGCCGCTGTAGGTAACGCAGAACAGGTCCGGAGCCAGGGAGGCGATGGATACGTGCTTTTCCCCGTCCATGACCAGACGGTCGTAAATTTCATCGGAAAAAATCATCAGCTGATGTTCCCTGGCGATTTTCACGATCTCCAGCAGGACTTCCCTGGGATACAGAGCTCCCGTGGGGTTGTTGGGATTGATGAGGACAATGGCTTTGGTGCGGTCTGTAATTTTGCTGCGGATGTCGTCCATATCCGGGTACCAGTCAGACTGTTCATCGCAGACATAATGCACTACTCTGCCGCCGGCCAGGGTGGCGCAGGCAGTCCACAGGGGATAATCCGGGGAGGGGATCAGAATCTCATCTCCATCGTCCAGAAGGGCGGACATAGAGATGTTGATGAGCTCGCTGACCCCGTTGCCGGTATAGATATCTTCCATATTCACATTTGGAATTTGTTTGATCTGGGCGTACTGCATAATGGCTTTTCTGGCTGAGAAAAGGCCTCTGGCGTCAGAGTAGCCCTCGCAGTCCGTGAGCTGGCGGCGCATATCGTAGATCACTTCGTCCGGTGTGCGGAAGCCGAAGGGAGCGGGATTGCCGATGTTCAGCTTCAGCACAGAAGTACCGTCCGCCTCCATGCGGGCGGCCTCGTCCACCACAGGTCCTCTCACGTCGTATAATACATTGTCCAGTTTGCTTGATTTTTTAAATGTTCGCATGGCTCTTCCTCCTGAAGATTCTGATTTATCATTCTGATATATGTCTGACGCAGATGAATAATCCGCCGGTTCTTCCCTGCCTTCCAGCCACGCTGGGCTGACCTGCAGGGTCTTGGCCAGAAAATGGAGCACGCCGCTCCTGGGTATGGTTTTGCCGCTGACGTACTGGCTCATATGGCTTTTTCCCAGTTTAACGCCGGCCTTTTCCGCCTCCCGGATCAGATCTACCTGTTTCAGTCCCCGCTGTTCCATGGCAGCTTTCAGACGGTCCGCAAAGGTCTCTTTCAACTTGTCGCCTCCTGATTCTCCGAAACATTAAGTTCAAAAACACTGTGGAGATTATAGCATATCCGACAGAAAAGTTCAATAACAAAATAAAAAGTTCAAAATAAAGAGGAAAAGTTCAAATTTGAAGAAGGGGGGATAGGATCCGGAAGAACACGGCAGGAATGGACAAAATCTGCCCGCCGTTTCAGAGTAAAATTGTAGCCTTTTGTACAATTACAGGCCGGGCGCCGTATGGTACTATATTTTCAAAGACAACTGTACAGGCAGACACTATGCCGGAATGCCGGCGGAAGGGTGGTTGAAAGCGTATGAAAATGATTATTACAGGAGGTTTTCTGGGAGCGGGAAAAACAAGTCTGGTACTGCAGATGGCCAGATATCTGGCGGGAGAAAACCCGGAACACAAAGCCAAAGTGGTAATTCTGGAAAATGAGATCGGAGAGGTCAGCATTGATGACAAAGTACTGGAAAACGGCGGATTTGAGGTGGAAACCATGTTTTCCGGCTGTGTTTGCTGCACCATGGCGGGAGAACTGGTGACCAATGTATATCAGATCGTAAACCGGCTGGATCCGGAGTGGATCATTATGGAAGCCACCGGAGTGGCTTATCCCCTCAATATTAAAGAAAATCTGGAACAGTCTGTTCCCATGGAATCCTGCAGAATCTTCTGCGTGGCGGACGCAAAACGATGGATGCGGCTGAGAAGGATGCTGGAAGCGTTTATGAGAGATCAGCTGGACTGCGCCGACGCAGTGTTTATCAACAAGATCGACGCGGTGGATGAAGCGGCGGCGGAACAGGTAGCGGAGTCTGTGAAAAGCTTTAATCCGGAAGCAAAATGTTTCCGGGTATCCGCCGCCCGGGGCATCGACCGGGCTGTCTGGGAAGAAGTTTTCGCAAAATAACAGGAGGACAGGAGTATGAGCGAAATGGAAAATCAGAAATTGCGCCGTCAGGAACATCAGGAGGCCTGGGGCTGTCAGGAAGAGGATCATCATGGCCATTCCCACCGCCATGGGCATGGCGGGGAAGAACACTGCTGCCATGAAGGCCAGGATCATCATGAGCACCATCACGAGCCGGACAAAATCCCTTCCGTCAGCGTGTACACCCATGAGATTGCCACAGTGGGATCCGTAAAATGCAGAATTCCCGGAACCTATGAGAAGGCTTTGGAAAAACTGAAGGACTGTATGAAGAAAACCGCGGAGGCGGTGGAGGAAGCGGAAGGGCTCATCGGCCATGTGAAAGCTTTTGCCCGGGAGGAGGCCAGAACCTGCATGATCTCCATCACGGATGGAGAGGACATGCAGTGCAGGCCGGGATCCGGACAGGGAATCTATGTGGAATCCGCCAATATTGTATTCGGGGTGACGCCGGAGGAACTGGAAGCGATTCTGAAAAGAACTTTCGCGGAGTTCCTGCAGGACCGATAGACGCCGGAGCTTCAGGAAGCGGCCAGCATCTTTCTCACATCCGGCACTGCGGTAAGCACCGGATAGAGTACCAGAGAGAGAACCAGGCCGCTGCCCCCCTGAATCAGGTTGGCGGGGACGCTGGCCAGGGCGCCCGCTGCCCCGTAGAGAAAGGACTCACAGAAGAAATATCCGCCGGCAACCAGCAGGATATCCGCGATTCCGCCCAGGATGACTCCCAGACAGCGGTGTTTCCCCCTGGCGTTTACTTTCCGGTAGAGTACGGCGGACAGAAGGGCAATAAGACCCTTTATAACCAGAGTGATGGGAACATAGAAGAAATAGCCGCCCAACAGATCGGCCAGAGCGGAACCCACGCCTCCGGCGAGAAAACCGCAGGCAGGCCCCAGAATGATGCCGGACAGGATTACAATGGCGTCACCCGGATGAATGTAGCCGCCGGTGCCGGGGGTAGGGATACGGATGGCCATGGTGGCCGCGCAGGCCAGAGCCGCGAACAAGGCAGTCATTACAATTTTTTTAACACCTGATTTCATAAAAAAACCTCCTCGTATGCTGTTTGTGTAAGAAGACGAAGCGCTCCGATTTCTTTGTCTGTTTATTATACCTGGAAATGGCATGGCTGAAATATCCACTTTCGCAAAAAATAACCAGACCAATTTTGAGGAATATTTTTTGGGACGGCAGCCATACTAATAACGTCAACAGACAAATATAAATTGTCAGGAGGAATGTCATATGTCAAAGAATTACAGCAGCGATGCTTACAGCAAGAACAGAACCGGCAGCGAGGACGAAATGCGCACTGCGGCAGAGACCGGAAAGAACAGCAGAAACTGTGGAAATAAGAAAAATTCCGCCAAAAGTACAACTTCTAAAAATACTCACAAAGACGAGATGGACAGATACTGATTCCGCAGTCTGTTTCTGAGGCGGAAAGCCCAAAAGGCCGGCGCAGATACATCCCCCAAAAAGGTCGGAGGTTCCGCGCCGGCTTTTTGACGCTTTTAAGTTTTAAAATCATATACTAATAAAAAAGTGAAGAAGGGATTGCTTTGACAGGCCTTGAGGTGATTGCGGCCGACAGGATTGACAGCTGGGCGGGAAAGCCGGGCGTGGTTTTAATAGATCTGCGGACAGAGGAGGAGTTTCGGAAAGGACATATCCAGGGAGCAGTGAATCTGCCCTACGAGGAACTGGAGGAAGGCAGGCGCCCTCCCCGGGGGAAAATTCTGGTTCTGTACTGTGAGAGGGGGGCCGCCAGTCTTGCTATGGGACGAGAACTGGCGGAGGAGGGGTATCAGGTGAAAAGTGTTGCCGGTGGGCTGCGGGCCTACCGGGGCAGCCTGCTGACCCGGAGAAATTGAAATCGCGCAGGGAAATCCGCTTAGGGCGGATTTCCTTTTGCGCGAATTTCCCTATACCATGGAAGAAAAAAATATGCTATGATGGTTGCGCTGTAAGAGGATACATACAAAAAGGTAGTGTAAAGTAGCCTATGAAAAAACGGAGCCATAAAAATCGGCTCCATTGGA